>Ga0157363_1003835_pt1 | contig 13720 bp, 7 predicted proteins | sample AttsexASBM1_FD_111477 | JGI IMG/M metagenome (GOLD analysis project Ga0157363, IMG submission 111477) | Fungus gardens microbial communities from leaf cutter ant in Ribeirão Preto, State of São Paulo, Brazil - Atta sexdens ASBM1 | ecosystem: Host-associated > Fungi > Mycelium > Unclassified ...
ATATATATATATACTTAATGTAAAGAGATTATTTAGAATTTTCTTTTTTCAGTATTAAATTTAATTTATAAAATTTTCATTCAAGCATAACTTACTTAAAATTGATAAATCAGTTCTCCCGTTTTTTAATATCTAGGAATTCTAATAAATCATATTTCTAGAATTTGATATTATTTTATAAATAAGTTATTGTTTAAATTTATGTTAAAAAATTTTAAATATATATGCTTCAAATGAGCGTTCTTTCATTTCTCTTTTTCAGTATTAAGTATTGAATATCTTAAAAAATTAGACATTTACTTTATTTAAAGATTTATTTAATTAAAAATTAAGTATTAAGAATCTGAAAAATTTAATTTGTGAAAAAGTCCTCATTTCTAATTGATTATGTTTGAAAAATTATTTGTGCTGTGACATTTCTGTTTGAAAAAATTAATTAATCGAAAAGAACTGTTTAGACACGAATATGGACATCCTGTATTTCCAATCCTGACGAAGAGATAAAGATATCACCTTTAGTTTTTATACGCATAGATGTGCCATAGATCGTGGATTGCTCGCTTCCTCGCGTTCCATTTATGTAATATTAATCCGATCAATGAACGAATGATCGGTATTTCATATAAAACGAGTCAAATTAAAATGCGAAGATAAGTAATTGGATTAAGCACATTAATTACATACTCCTATTTAAATTTAATTTACATTATAATTTCTTAACTCAATTGAAAATGAAGATTGGGCATTATTGTATATTAGAAATTTATTATATTTGTAAAGAGAATTACAAAAACGGATTTATACAAATTATAAAAAAATTCTATATTTATTTATAATCGGAATAATAGTTTCTTTTTATCTGAACTTTACTGTATATATATATATATATATATATATATTATCATCTACAAATTTTATATTTATTTTTAATATCTTTTATAATATCTTTTTATCTACTATAGGCAAACAAGGTGACCGGAGGACCTCCTGTGGGCAATGCACCGCCTCCGCCTACGCTCATCAATAAAATCAAGTATCAACCTGGTGGACCTGTAATCAAAAAGGATAAACGGCAAAGCAGCTCGAGGTTCAACATATCGAAAAATCGGGAATTGCAAAAATTGCCGCTGTTATCCGGTGAGTCATTCAATCAGAAATGTAATTCTTTTTACAATACGACAGTACAATTAATCCTATGTGATAACTCTACCATTCCTGTTAGATCAAGTAAAATAATATTAGCGATCTTTTTACATTTCTCACATTTGTATCATTGATGATTCACATTGTAATAAAAATGAGAAGTAAGTATGTCATATTTCGAACGTGTTTACATATATACATCAAACTTGTTTTGCGATTGCTGCAATATCTAATATCGACTTGATCAAGTAACATAAAAAAATCACAAGAACCTAGTTCACATAACATTCCGATCATAATCGAATAATTAGATTAGGATAGAGATCAAGTTCACGGACGTATAGGGTGAGAAACACACAACGAAAAAGTGGATAAGAAGCGAAAAAGAATAACAGACAAGATAGGAGAGAAGATAGGAGAGGGAAAGAAAAGAAAGAAGGGCGGCGACAAATTGGTCCGCCTGCCCTTTCCCAATGTAATGCCGGTCAATCGAGGTTGCGAGACTACCTCCTACGTCAGAGTCTATCGATTGCGTGCAACGAGGGTCGCGCAAGCGCTCCAGATTCATGATTCCCCGTTTTCCCAACGTAAACAGTCAGGTTCCATCCCCTCTTCCCCTCCTTTTCATCTCACGCCTTCGTTTTGAGCATCCCTTTCTGATCCTTCTCTTCCAACCGCTCCGAGACCAGCGCCCGAACATCTGCGCGGCACCCTCGCGGAGAACCCCACCTGGTCGCGGCTCTACCTGCCCAGAATCTCAGCGAGGGGGGTTGTATCGACCTCGTGACCGATCGAGAGATGACCCGCGAGATCCCGGCGAGGACCCTCGAGTTCGTTGAACCTGGTGCCACTTAGGCGAATCTCACCCGCCAGCCTGTCCCCCTCTTCTCGTCGCCTCCCGCCCCTCACGAACGCGGTCACCGGGTTCCGGGGACCCGCGAGCCGCGAGGACGCGCCGCTAGTGCTTGCCGGTGTTTCATAGGGGTGGCTTCGCAGCGCGAACACCCCGAGAGAAAGGCCGAGAGAAGAGCCTTGCTTTCCCCGGCCGATCGATTGACACGAACGAAGCAACAGATTGTTGCGAGCCTTAAACAACGACAGAAATTAGTGGTGGATGGACTTCGGTGGTGTCAGCGAGATTGTTATCACAAATCCGTTCAGAGAAACCCGGTTAAGGACGGGCGCGTCCAGCTCTCGAAGCTTACGGAGATCTTCGTTGAGTCTAGTAAAAGTGGATTATTTCGAATGAATGTAAACATATCGGAAATAATTGATAAAAATTATCGCTTGGTGATTGATATCTTTATATCGGTTAAAAAAGGATAACAGGTATTCAATAGAGGGATGGAGAAAATATTTAAACCAATCGATGAGTTGAAACAAGTTAAAATTTTTCTATTAGAAGTTAGTGAATTCTTTTAGTTAAAACGCTTCCGATCGAAAATTGGTGAGTCTTCTGATTTAAAAGTTTCCCAATTGAGGAAATGAAGTTTAGTGAATTTTAAGCTCGGAGGAATTCTCAAAGATTTTGGTGAGTTATATAATTTAGAAATCATGTTTCGAATTTAGTGATAAATGATATAAAAATTTTAATAAAAAATTAAATATTAACATTTATTTAAATCTTTATCTTTGATACTTATACATTATACGCAGAAACAGTTAAGATATGTGGAATTGAAATAAAATTGAAGAATTGAATATGAAGATAAAATTTTTATATATAGATATTTTGTGAAACCGAATTTATTGAGGTACGTTTTGCAAGAAATAATAAACTAAAAATTCGATAGAATTATTGATAGCAATTAAATGATTCATCTTTGCAGAATTATATTGAATACTTAAATAACTTGAATAAAATGTTGATAATCGTTATGTTATTAATGTATATATATTATGGAAATACTGATAATATTAAATATACTTGTATATTATAGAAGAAGGAAGTTAATTGAATTTGTTAATTTGCGGAAAACAACATTCGTAAATTCCACGCATAATTTAGCACATATTAATTTGTATACTTGTAAAATTTATGTATACAATAATTTAATATTATATTGCTTACGCTAAAATATTAAATTCGCTTTGTGCGAAAATATTTTCGCAACTGTGCTGTAACAGACGATTCGTATTGCTTTGCATCAAAGTACAGTTACGTTTTCTGCATGGTTTGGCAAAACGCGTAAAATCACGCGCGTTTCCTTCGTAGCGGGATCTATGCGGAAAATAACGTGGGAAGCCAGTAAAAGTGATTTGTCGAAGGCTGACAATCGCCGTTGCTTAATAAAGTTATGCGTCGCATTTCGTTGAGTAAATTGGCGGATAATTGCGAATTACATAATAAAAACATTCTCCGGAAATTGGTTTCCGTCCGAGTAAGTTAAATCTATAAATCCGAGAAAATATTAATTGGCAAACCTGAATAAGTTAACTTGATTAAGTTAATGTTACTTAATAATTAAAACAAAACAATAATTTTTAATTATTGTTTTTCTTTTTTATATAATATTTTCCAAATACATATATGGTTTATACAGTACAGAATAGTTATATAATTTAGAAAAGTTATACATATTTATAACCGGTACATATTTTGCCGGTATTTTTACACGTTTATAATATTCAAATATTGCTAAAATTAAGAGAAAATTGTTATCGTATATAACTTTCTAATTTATTTAGTTTTTTATTTTTTTTAGACTGGTTCCATTAATGTAAAAACTAAACTTTAATTTCGATTCTATTTACTCTTTATCTTTTTCTAATTCTAAGAATTAGAGAAAGATAAATAGTAAATTGAACTGAGATTAAAGTTAATCTTACATTGGTGGAACCGAATTTGTTCTTATCGACGTAGATTAACTTTACTTTCGGTTTAACTGACTTTTCATCTTTTTCTAATTTAAAAAACCTACAAAAAATAAAAAATAAGTTAAACTAAGTTTAAAGTTAATCTACTTTGACAGGAACGAACATCAGTCAGATAAAGAACTCTTTTCGTCAATCGAACATTCAGTTAACACTAAAATTACTAAAAAATCATTATTAACTAGTTCTATTTTTTAGATTAATATATTTTTGATGTAAAAGATTAAGATTCTGAATTTTATTAATTTTTCAATAATTATATTCTTTATATTGATGAAATATTTAGTTTTTTATGGTTTTCTTTATTTTTATAATTTAATAATTTTTATTCTTTTGATCCTTTTAATGAGTAAGAAACGATATTTCTATTGTTAAATAATTTCGAAATAATACAGATTTACTGCAATAATATTTAAAAACAATTATCGATGTTTTATAAATAAAATGCTATGATTTGATGCCGTACTGAAAAGAACGAAATCATAGAATATTATTAATCGCGATTTTAACAGAAGTGTGAATCTAAAGTGTTGCAAATTATAAGTAATTATTGAGACGATACGTAAATAGCAAAACGTGTGCTACTCAAGTTTAAGCATCTGAAGAGATTTACCAATGAATAAGGTGCGAGTGTAAAATCGGTATTGAACATAATATTACGCGATGGTTCACGTGGGTGGAATTGGCCCATCTCTGGGTGGCGCTCTGCCCAAAAGTCCCAGCTTTCATCAGGGTCTTGCTTTGGCGACGGTCTTATCCCAGGACTCAAGCAAGGGTTACCCGGTGACGTTCGCGCTGCACTATCAACCTTTGCAACCTCTTCTAATCGGTAAAGCTCTCTGTCGCTTAAATCAGTTCATTATCGCACATGATTTTATTATAGAACTAATCTGTGCACCTGATTTATTTGTTACTGATAAAACGAAAGATTATATTGATAAATAAAATTATTGAAGGATTAATTTAGCACACTTTATTTTTGTAAAATTTGTATTTTATTGTTCGAGAATGTGATGTCCATGAAATGGCTCGAGGTAAATTCGGCAATCGATCTCGTTATTCCTATTATTATTACAGAGACTTCTAAGAATAGCAAACGATAAATAATGTCATACGGTTACAGTCGGTATTTTGAAGGCCATTATCGATCTTCCTTCAAAACCTACTCAATTAATCAGAAAAAGTAGAGCACTTTTAAGATTTTACATCAGAAACCTGCTGCTGACGGGCCATTTTATATATATATATATATATATATATATATATAATTTATATATAATTTGTATAAATACTAACTAAAGGCAATTCTATGCGACAGTACGCTTTTTGTTCTGAGTTTAAGAATAGAACATTGATTAACATCTGAAATAACTGTCTATGCAAATCAAATTATTCAAAGAAACGAATAGAATATAGATTTTGATAGCGTGCTGCATTTTTATCAGCAGCAAATTATATTCTGGATATTTGTTCTTCTTATTAGACGCCCTTTATTAAATTGATTCGACCTCTTTACTGAAAATCACAAATTATTTCAAAAAAGAATGTTAATGTTCTGCATATTTATATACGTGAAATATCTTTACAATAAGGATAAAACATCATGTTATACATATATTATAAGTATTTATAATCGATAATATCTTGACGCTGATATATGAAACATAAATTATTCCAAAGATTTAACTTCGTTTAAAGAGTCATTTCTCATTTATGTCAAGAAAGCCAGTTAGACAGGCGGGAAAGTTATTCGTAACAAAATAATTCAAACGAGAAAAAGAAATAAATAATACGAGAAGAATGCTTTCAAATGTATCCCTTCGTATTAGAGTGCATCGATATTCTCTTGTAAACTAATATGATTAATAGCCGCGATATTACTCTCGCTTCTTAAGGTACAAGCTGCCGAGTGCGGCGGCATTAATCACTGGCTATCTGATTCCAGAAACACAACAGGTAAACGAGCGGGAAGAACTTTTTATACAGAAGCTACGGCAATGCTGCGTCCTTTTCGACTTCGAATCCGATCCGTTGTCGGATTTGAAATGGAAGGAGGTAAAGCGTACTGCTCTCCACGAGATGGTCGAGTACGTAACCAAAAACAAAAATGTTATTACCGAAGCGATATATCCCGAAGCGGTAAACATGGTAAGAACAGCATTCTAACATATATTTCACATATATGTGTAAGAGCATGAACTGTTTGAATTTCATGAACCTTTTTGTAGATTAGAAATACAAAGGTATGTAAATGCTAAGAAATTAGTTTTATATAAAAATGTAGACTTTAATGAAATATATAGCTGCATAAGAATAAAAAAAGAAAAAGCAATTAATAATGCTAGCAAGGAGCATAATAAAATCGGTATATATAAAAATATGAGAAATATTCTTAGCATTTACATTACCTTTATATTTTTAAAGAGGACATAAGATACGTGTAGAAACATAATCTAAATAATGATACTTTGAGAGAATAAAATTGAAAGGTTTTACTCAGACGACGAAAATCCTTGCAGTTCGCCGTGAATTTATTCCGGACGCTACCCCCATCATCAAATCCTAATGGTGCAGAGTTTGATCCAGAAGAGGATGAGCCAACATTGGAGGCGGCTTGGCCACATTTGCAGCTTGTCTACGAATTCTTCTTGCGGTTGTTGGAGTCACAGGACTTCCAGCCATCCATAGCAAGACGTTATATAGATCAAAAATTCGTGCTGCAGCTTTTGGAGCTATTTGACTCTGAGGATCCGAGAGAGAGGGATTTTCTTAAGACTACCCTCCATAGGATTTACGGAAAATTCCTAGGACTGAGGGCGTACATTAGAAAACAGATCAATAACGTTTTCTATCGATTTATTTATGAGACGGAACATCATAATGGTATTGCAGAACTACTTGAAATTTTAGGAAGGTAATAATAAATTCGATAAAAATATAATGCATAACATTAAAAAATGTATTATAAGATATTTATCAGCGTTTATTTCCTTTACAGTATTATAAATGGCTTTGCTCTGCCACTAAAGGAAGAGCATAAGGTGTTTTTGTTAAAAGTCTTGTTACCTTTGCACAAAGCTAAGTCATTATCTGTATACCATCCACAACTAGCGTATTGCGTTGTTCAATTTCTGGAGAAGGATCCGTCGCTGACGGAACCCGTAATTAGAAATCTGCTAAAATTCTGGCCAAAAACACATTCCCCTAAAGAAGTTATGTTCTTGAATGAGCTTGAAGAAATCTTAGACGTCATTGAGCCAGCTGAATTTCAGAAAGTCATGGATCCATTGTTCAGGCAATTAGCCAAATGCGTGTCATCACCGCATTTCCAGGCAAGTATGCAATGTTGCTATTTTGTTTTGTGCGACATCTAACATACGCTCACTTGTTTCAGGTGGCGGAAAGAGCTCTCTACTATTGGAATAATGAATACATAATGTCTTTGATATCGGACAATTATTCCGTCATCTTACCGATAATGTATCCAGCTTTTTATAGGAACTCCCGCAATCATTGGAACAAGACAATCCACGGTTTAATTTACAATGCCCTAAAACTTTTCATGGAAATGAATCAAAAAGTATTTGACGAATGTACAACACAGTACTATCAGGTATATTTATAGACAATTTACAGGTCTATTTTTATTCCTGCACTAGATTCTCTATAAGCTAGAATTTTCTTGTTTTTGCTTAATATTAAAAAATTATTTCACTTTTTTAAATTCCAAAAAATGTACAACTAGTTCAGAAACAAACTTACTTTCAGTAAAATATGCTGTATAAATAAATCGTATAAATAAATGTATAAATTAAATTAGCTGTATTCAGCATTAAATAAAAATATTAAATATGTTTTGACGAATCAACTTCATAATTTCCAAACTTTACATAACTTTATATATTAATTTGATCTTGCAGAAAGATTAAAACATTAATAACGCATTTATCACATTTATTTTACTTTAAAACTTTGTAGGAACGTCAAAGAGAACGAAAGCTCATGAAAGATCGAGATGAAGCATGGATGCGTGTTGAAGCGCTCGCGATGAGGCATCCAAATTATAATGTGGCAAATAAAGGCACAACGAATAACACCTCCTATATATCACCTCAACATATAGATAATTCACCGCCTGACGAAGACGGTGATACGGATCAAACTCCGCTTACCTTGGAGAAAATTGAAGCTAAAGCTAATGAGGTATGAATTGATATCCGTTATTTTTTATTTGAATGCTTTGTTATATGAAGCATTGTCAGCATGATATTCTTAGATATATCTTAAATAAGCGTTTTGTTATATAGGCGAAGAAAATGACAAACGTGAACAAAGTGAAACCGCTTTTACGAAGAAAGAGCGATTTACCACAGGATTCGTACACAATGCGGGCATTATCCGACCACAAACGCGCCGATGAATACCTTGTTACACCGCCAGATCCTAATAATTGCTAGTCTCTACCACAACCACTTCCCATGTATCCTCTGTTTTGCTGTAGCAACATCGGAAGTTAGTTTTCTTTCTAGGAAAACGGCGATAAGAACGCAAATGATTTGGCTAAGAGTCTCACTATACGAAATCAGTTATGTATTGTCATTTCAATATATATCACATCATATTTGCTTTTTTTAATAGAAAAGAAAAGAATCCTATTATCCCGCCGCGCATATATACGATTCAAAGATACAGTGTTATAGGTACTCATAGAAGCTTACAGAAAAAACTCGTTTTTTATAGAAATGCGTTGTATTTATTTCTTCATTATGGAAAAAAAAAACATTGCGATTAAGAAGATGTGTAATAGTATCATTATAAAAGACGCGCATGTAGTAAACAAAACAGGCTCTAAATACATTAGAATCGCCATCATTGGAAGCATTCTGAGGTGCTACCCTCTGCTATGTCTCAACAGTAAAATAATATACGAATAATGTACGTAAATGAGATTTAATTGTGGATACTACGGTTGTAACGGATTTGGTTCTATTCTACAAGAGATTTTATACACAGATGAGAGATATGTATGCGGAAATGTGATCGAAGATATACACGTATGTGCTCTCGATGTTGTAACCTGTATTACTGCGCTATGCGAGCTTGTTGTGTTAACATTCTTGCGAATGAGGCGTTTCCATTTATGTGCAAATGATATATACATATATAAATATACGTACTTGCTTTAACACTACAGGCTCGTTGTAGTAAGAAAATAAACATAAATAAATGAAGATAAAGAAGAAAAATACACGCCGGCGCGCGTTATCTTAGGATGTATATGATAGTGCTATTTTAAAAATAATAGATTGCTACGAGAAAATCTGGATACTTCTGAGTGTACTACTTTTATATCTGTTGTGCCTAGATGCCTGTGGAAAAAAAAAGAATATGCCTCCATGTGGGGCCTATATATATATTATGAACAGCAAGATTAAGCAGCGAGTTTACATGTCGCTTTGCCAAATATAATCGATATTACAGAATTTCAGTAACGCTTGCATAACATGTTGTGTTGTTAACTCATTGAGCTTGAGATTAATTGAAAGATTATACTGTTGCGGCCCAGAGATAGAAGAGAGAAGAATAAAAGAAGAGAAGAAGAAGGAAGGTTACAATTTAGTCCTTGCGCTGCTGGCAGGTTGTTACGTTAATAATCGAGGATACCTTGTTGAACATAGATAAGATAAGCACTTATATTAAATATTAGAAATTAAAACTACGAAGATAGATTTCTAAAATTATTTACTTATTAATTATTCCTATTCAAAAGAGAGGAATGGCCATTTCAGCTAATTGAGCATTAATTAGTGATAAATATCATTATAATTATTATATATAGTTATTGTATTATTTTTATATAGTAATGAATAATGACGAAAAATAGGGTAATAGTAATAATGTAGTAGCTGGTACATGTGGCAAAATGCCTTGAATTCGTTTAGTCTATTCGAAAATCTACGTTTTTCCCAAATTAGATCGATAATAAATAAAGAAAAATATACGGTCACGTGTCAGAGAGAAAGAGAGGTGGAGGAGAAGAAGGAGGGGAGAGAGAGAGAGAGAGAGAGAGAGAGAGAGAGGATGAGAATTCTTATATGCCGTATGCAGTAACTCGAAAAGACATCGAATCGGATCTTCGCGGATGTGAATGTGTATACTTGCAAAAGCTTAAATCGAATTGTAGAAGATCGGAAAAGAAAAAAATAATCGTAATAATAATATTACTATTAATAATAATAACGCTGTTATTAAGAGAATATAGAATTGCCGGATCGTTTTAAAAAAATATAATAAAAACGTTAAATCTTGCATGATACCGTGAGAGTTTTTTCATACGTATTATGCGTAAAGCATTATAGAAGCATTCGCAATTAAACACTAAATTATACCAATCTCGATCAGATAGAGATTTTTAAGCAAGATACGCGGATCTTATTTTTTTCTTGCGCATTTGCAGTGGATATTATTATGTAATATTATATGTTACGTCGAAATTATACAGATTTTAATCTTTAAATTCGAATCGGGAGTAATTGGGGGAAATCGGAGTCAGGAATATCTCGACTGAACGTTAATATAGGATTAAAAAAAGTTCTGTTTGTGATTTTCGAGATTGAGCGCATTCAAGAATCCTCGATTGAAATCCTCACTTATATGTGAGACCTCGTACGCAGTTTGCATTTCATGTACCTGCACATATATCGTGTAAATAATACGATTATTTTTAAACGCGCATTTTTCATTTTCAGTTCCAAAGACACGCTCGTCTCGATGAGCGTCGTGTTAGAAAGATTTAACGTACTCTTTTTTTATTTTATCTCTCTTTTATTTTCTCTAAATATACGGAATTTCTGTAACGTTTACGAATTTCAATCAACAAAATTTCATCAACAAAAATTTAGAAGAAAAATTTATTATTTTATTTTTTAACTATACGTAGATTTTATTTAATTTTTTCTAGCGAATTTACAATTGTACATATATGTAATCACTTTTGGCAGATGCGCGCAATACATATATATACATGAAACTCTAAAAGAGAACCCAGATAATACAAAGTTTAAAATCAAAGAAAAACTTAAGTCTTAAAGACATCTTTATGAGAATCGTCTTAAACGATCCTTAGCCGTTCAATCTTAATATATAATTATTTTGATGCCTCTCTAAAGAATTCAAAACAATCCGAACATAGATAATTTCTAAATAAGTAAAAGAACCATAAAAGTCTCAAAGACTTCTTTGTGAGAATCTTAAGTGGCTTCTAGAGACATATTATACAATATTAAATATTGTGCAATAATATATTGATCGTCTAAAAGCCGCTTTAAAAAGGTCTTATGACTTTAAACATTGTTATCTGGGAAAGATCTCTATGTAAATGCATACACAGTGGCAATATTGTAAATGTCGCAATTTGAATTCAGAGGGATGGAGTAAAGGGAAATCTATATCACATAGAGGAGAAATAACAGATAAAAGTAACAGATAAAATTTTTACAGACATAATTTCACTGAAGACATTATGAGACATCTCGGTTGTAACAGAGATAACACATTTAATATTCAAATTAATTTATATTAATTTAAACGATCCTTATGCTGAACATTATATGGAGCGCATCACGAATCCACAAGAAGGAAAATTCATTGCTCTCTGTGGATATGAACAATTTCGTTATGTCCGTTCTATTTGGATGTCGTTCGAGCGATTGAATTCGAGCGATAATATTTCATACACGTATCTGCAATTTGTTAAAAATATAGTTTTATAGTAAATAAAGAGGATTACGAGAAAAGAGCAGAAGCATTCTCCCGTCAAGAAATGTTCTTTGTATGAATTTATGAAACATTCGATATTGAATAGCTGCAAAAGACTATTAAAAAACAAAATTTTTATTCTTAAACACTTTATTACAATATTTCCTACGACGCGATATATAAATGGCTGACAATTTTTTGACAATATTCAAATGGCTAACATTTATAGAAAACAAGAAGGAAGTTAGAAGAAAATTCTAATACTTTTTATCACTTTAGCAATAAATTTGTTCTTTGCAATTGTATTTCTTGCACAGTTTAAAAACTTTCCTCTTTTTCCCTCCATATTGAAGAAAAAAATGAGAAAAGATAAACAATGCAAGAAGTTTCGCTAAAAAGAACAAGCCTGATATTTCAGATCTGATTCCATCATGTAAGATTAACTTCAGTCTCGGTTCAATTTACTATTTATGTTTATCTAATTCTAAGAATTAAAAAAGATAAACCGAGATTCAAGCCAATCTTACATTAGTGAAACCAGACCTTAATTGATTAAAAAGGTATTATTAATTTATAAAATTAACGTGTAGGAGCGGAGCACAAAGATACAATTGAAATGTTTCTATGTTTCGAAGATATAAATAATGTGTCTTCATGTGCTTAATATAAAGTTGTTAAACGTTTGTGGACGAACTACTATTTTTATGATAATCTTTCTATATTTATTTTGTGTAAATATTATGTGAAAAATTAAAACATTAAAAGAGATCGAGGAGCTATAAGAAGAAAGCTCGATCTCGCTGAGGGTCTTTCTCGGGGCAAATCCTAGATTTATTATTCTGAAGACAGAGAGAGAGAGAAAACAGAATTTATTGACAGTGTCAACATTGTGTTACTGAACACAATGACATATTGAATTCATTATGTTGACAAACATGGATATGAACTATCAACGAGGAAACGCCACGTCATATTATTAATTATCGTGATGTTTATCTCTGCCGCTTTCTTTCATGAATTGAGCGTAGAACAGTGCAGATCGACCTGGAATGAACAACTGTTATGGGCAGCAAGATCTTGCCATGCTTCGTGTCCGGAACCATTATCAAGGGTTTCGGCAGAGGTTCGAAGGCGCTCGGCATTCCGACAGGTATCACTTCATCCTCCGAACATAACTGTTTAACATAACTGTCATTCGATCAACGATCTGATTCATACAACAGCAGAACGTCGAGTATCGATTGTCACATATCAATATTGACAGTAACGTTCCGAGTTTTCCTCTGTCATTTAAAAATAATAGAAATCTATTCTCATAAGCACGTTTTATTTATTCCTCTTCTTTCATTTAGGATAAAATTAAAACCTACGTCATATATAATAAAGCTCGTTTCCAAATACATTTTGTTTTAGGTTAGAATTCTTTTTTCATTTTGAATCGATAGATATTTGTTTTAAATGTGCATCACCCGCATTTTATTCTCTGCTTTCCCACCTCGAGATCCAAGTTATAGCTACGTAATATTTTTTAAGGAATAAAATAAGTAGAGAAATTATCCTAGTTTGCTAAAATGATTGATACATTTGGCGAGTAATTGTTTCAATAATATTTAACTGTCTGTTTCTACTAGTGTAGTTTAATTTTAATCTCGATTCACAATTAACTCTTCATCTTTTTTAATTCGAAAAATTTGAAAATTTAAATTTTGAAAAAGATGAAGAATAAGTTAAATCGAAATTGAAAAATGAATCTATATTGGACAGCAGACCCATTTATCTCGAGCGACAAACAGGAAATTTATGTTACGCTCGAGATGTATTGTTGATTTTGGAGGAAGACAGATAATTAACTTTCGATAAATAGACATAAGACGCATCAAATTCCCACGATATATTTAAGGTGCACATCATTTTATTTACAATATATATATATATATATATATAT
>Ga0157363_1003837_pt1 | contig 13717 bp, 9 predicted proteins | sample AttsexASBM1_FD_111477 | JGI IMG/M metagenome (GOLD analysis project Ga0157363, IMG submission 111477) | Fungus gardens microbial communities from leaf cutter ant in Ribeirão Preto, State of São Paulo, Brazil - Atta sexdens ASBM1 | ecosystem: Host-associated > Fungi > Mycelium > Unclassified ...
AATTTACATCAATTTTTATCAATTTTTATCTTTTCATTATTGATATCTGTATTAATCTTCATTATTATTGTCATTATTATTGATTTTCTGAATCACTCCTAAACCTCTAAGGATGGACCTAAGGTTTAGATATTACAAAAAAGTAAGTAGTTTATTTTGTGATAAGATGTCACTAGTATTCTTTGTGCTAAATAAAGATAAGAAGAAGAGGATGGTGTAGAACTATTGATATTTGAATAGTTAGATGATTAAGAACAATTATTCATTAACACTGATATCAGATCTGATAAATAAAAAAAGGTGTTTACAAAGATAAACTTGAGATAAGGCATAATAATATGAGGATTAAGGAAGGAGATGAGTAGAAGACAGCATCCTCAATACCAGAGTGTGTCTATGAGCTAATAGTAATGTTTTTTGGACTTAAAAACTTACTGGCAACTTTTCAGACTATAATAAATGACTTGTTGAGAGATATGATAGAGGTAGAAGATGTAGCAGCATTTATTGATAATGTGATGGTAGAAACAAAGACAGAGGATGAACATAATAATATAGTAGAAGAGGTATTGAGAAGAATGGTAGAGAATGATTTGTTTGTAAAACTAGAAAAATATGTGTGAAAGGTTAGAAATATTGGATTCTTAGGAGTAGTGATAGGACTAGATGGAGTAAAAATAGAGAAGAAAAAGGTTCAGAAAGTAGTGAATTGGCCAGTACTGAGAAGTGTGAAAAATGTGCAGAAGTTTTTGGAGTTAGCAAACTGTTATAAATAGTTTGTCAAAGATTTTGCAAAGGTAGCAAAATCTCTTCATGAGATAATAAGAAAAGATGTGAAGTGGAATTGGGGAGTGAGACAGCAGAAGATATTTGAGGAGTTAAAGAAAAGGTTTACACCTAAACCAGACTTGGATAAGAGAATGAAAGTAGAAGTAGATGCATTATATTGTCAATGAAGTATGAAGATGAGAAATAGAGGCCAGTAGTCCATATTTTGAAGTTGTTGAACAAATCTGAAAAGAATTAAAAAATTCATAATAAAAAGATATTAGTGATCATTAAATATTTAGAAGTATGAAAGTATTTTTTAGAAGAAGCCAAAAATCAGTCTGAGATTTGAATATATCATAAAAACTTAAAGTACTTCATAAAGGTTCAGAATTTAAATTGAAGGCAGGCTAAATAGATATTATATCCTGTATTCTGACCTCATTTATCCCAACCCATAGATAATCACTTACTTTTCATTCACACTCCTTAACCTCTGGTTCAGATCAAACCTGTCTATTTCATCTTGGATGTTTCCACTTGTCCAAGATTAACTCTATGGATCTCTATCCTCTAACATCTAAGAATCACTAATAATCAGAGTAGATTACTTAGCAGTTACATTCCAGATAGCTACCCTAGATATACTAACTAGTATATAATCTAATAGTTTATACTATAGTGGTTATCCTGAAAATTGACTAAAAATGGCACCTCTCTTCCAGTATTAGCAACAACACATCTTGCTACCTTTTGGTAGTTCTTGTTATAGTATATCTGTACTTGAATATATTTCTTTTCTTTTTATCTATTTTTCTTGATTTAATATTTCTTTTCTTTTATTTTTCTTAGACAATGAAGAGGCCCATGACCACAGTCACATGATTCATTACATGACATGATGTCATAAGCTTAGAATCTAAGAGAAAGGACTGAAAAAATGACATTAAGGTGTATGTTAATAGTATATTCACCTCATGAACAATATATGGACATTAGTATAGGGTTATTTATTATGAGCATAGACCATGTGTACTAGTATATATAGTGTAGTAATACATTGGGAACTCCTTGTTAAGTTTTCTTATGATCCCCACAAGATATTTTGCTCTTAAGTTTACTTAGTAGTCTATTGGTTATTCTGAGACCAGTAGTTGTTACAACAGTTCTCCATCCTCTAAGTTTCTAGTCTCTAATCCAAAATATATGACCCATGCAACTCATAGAGATGCAGCATATAAGATAAAGCCAAAGATTATTCCAATTCACCTTTTATATTCTTAGATAACACATAATTACTAGTTTTGAACTTCTAAGATATCCTTCTAGATCTCAAATAATGAGATGTGAACCACATCTAACAATGGGCTTTGTATTTGTTGATATTTGATTTTGCTTTGAAACATATAACTAGTAAGAGTATGAAACAAACAGATAGTTTGAGTAGAAAAGTAGATTGGGCAGAAGGTGTAGAGAAAGATAATCAAAATCAGGTGATGCTAAAAAAGAAGTAGTTAGAGATTAGAGTAATATAAAATGAACAGTTATTGATAGAAGGAGCTAAAGAAGAGATTATAGAAAAATATAAAAAATCAGAAGCAAAGGACAATGAGATAGTGAAAGTAGTAGAAGAAATGAAGAAGACAGAAGTTAAAGTATTAAGGAATGATGAGTGGCAGATTGAAGATGATTTAGTATTAAAGAAAGGAAAGGTGTATGTTCTGAAGGATAAGAGTTTGAGGTTAGAGATTATTTGACTATATCATGATATACCAATAACAAGATATGAAGAACAGTAAAAGATGGTTAAACCGGTTACTAGGAATTATTGGTGGCTAGAAGTAGCAAAAGAGATGAAGTGATATGTGGAAGAATATAATTAGTATCAAAGGATGAAGAATAGAATAGAGATACTAGCAAGAAAATTAAAACCAAATGCAGTATCAGAGAGACTGTAGTAGTATATATCTATAAACTTTATTACAAATTTACTGGTATCAAAAGATCATGATTCGATCTTGGTAGTATGTGATAGGTTTTCAAAAATGTTGTATTTTATAACAATAACAAAAAAGATAATAGCAGAAGAATTAATAAGGCTATTTAGAAACAATATGTAGAAGTTATATGAGTTACCTGAGGGCGTGACTTTAAATAGAGAACTATAGTTTGTGGTGAAGTTGATGAAGGAGTTAAATGAGATTTTGAGAATAGAAATGAAGCTATCAACAGCTTTTAATTCCACAAATAGATAAATAGACAGAGAGGACTAACCAAGAGCTAGAACAGTACTTAATGATATATATTGATTATAAGCAAAATAATTAGTCAGAATAGTTAGCAACTGTAGAGTTTGCCTTTAACAACAAGGTACATACAGTGACAAAGTTATTACTGTTTAAAATTAACTATGGATAGAAGTTAAGGATAGACTTTGAAATTAAAAAAAGAAAAGTATGTGAAAGTGAAGGAATTTGTAAAGAAGAAAAAGAATATATATAAGGAGGTAAAAGTATTGAAGAAGTCATAAAAGAAGATGAAAAAATATGCAGATAGGAATAAAAAAAAGGCAAAAAAGTATAAATAAGAAATAGAAAAATGAAGAAGTTAATGGAAAAGTTTGTAAGACCTTATAAAATCAAGAAAATTATATTAGAAAATGCAGTAGAGTTGAAATTGTTAGCATTGATAAAAAATTCACCTAGTGGTTGATATAAGTAGGATAGCATTATATCAGAAGCAAGTAAAGGAATAAAGAGAAAGAGAAAGAGTATGAAGTTGAAAAGATATTGAATGGAAGAAATGTGAGGAGGAAGCTGAAGTATTTGGTCAGGTAGAAGGATTATACAGCAAAAAAAGACACTTGGAAGGGATTGGAGAACTTAAGAAATGTGATGGAGTTAGTGAAGAGATTTGAGAAAGGGATTTGAGAAAAAGAGATAAGAAAGATATATATAAGGTAGAAGAAGAAGAAACTATTGAATCCAGAGACAGAGATGTTTAAAAAAGTGAATTACTGAGGAAGTATAATGTAAAAATATTGTTTGAATGAAATAATGAGAAGTTTGAAGATAAGTATTTAAACAAGTTAGAGAGAAGTTAGATAAGATAGAAAGAGAAAGGGAGGTAAGTTCTTCAAAAATAGAATCTTAAGAGAAAATATTGTTATGGTGTACTTGAATCTTTGGATTTTTTCTTTTCTTTTCTTTTCTTCTTATTTATTTTATTTTATTCTTTATTTTCTTGGACAATAAAGAGATATATGACTTGAAAACTGAAATTTTTCATTTTTCTAGAGTGCAAGGCCCATTTAACCCACCACCTCTCGATCTCTCAATGTTAGGAGGACCTATCCTCTCTCCCAAGAATTCGTGGAAATACCTAGGTTTCATATTCAACAGAAAATTGACATTCTACCAACACATTAACTTCTATTCCAATAAAGCGATCTCCTCTGTCAAATGTATGAAACTCTTGGGAAATTTATCATGAGGCATTTCACCACTTCAAAAAAGACTACTATATAGAAGCTGCATTCTCCCTATTGCTCTATATGGTTTCCAACTATGGTTTTACAACCATGCCCCTTTATTATATCTTTTCAAAGCTCTTAACAAGATGCAAAGAAGGGCGGCTATTTGGATCTTAGATGCCTTTAAAACTTCTCCAACTGAAGGCATTGAAGCACTCACGGGTCTAATCCCCATCAAATCACACATTACAAAACTTGGAGGAAGATCTTAACTTTGTGTTATGTCTCTTCCTCCCAACCACATAATCTGATCCCTTATGGATTCTCTATTCAGTTCTGACAAACATCATCTATCTTCCCTTAGATGTTTTACAGAATGACAGAAAACAAAAATCAAAGATCATCTCATTGATGCAAACAACAGATCATATGGTGTTGTTTCTTCATTGTCTCCTCTTCACCCAGAATTTTCTCCTGGTTTGAGAATCATTGATACTTTTTCTAATTGGTCTTCTTTTAATCTTAGTAATAAAGAAAAAAAATGACAAAAATCGCCTTCATCAACTTGACTCAATAGTTATTGAGTCATCATTTACAACATCTACTGCCATCACTGTAACAGATGCTAGCATTAAGAACAACATTGCCACTGCCATCTCGCACATGCACATTCCAAACAGACCTTTATCCAAGACACATTATCATTCAGCATTTGTCATAAGTACAGAAGCAGAATTATTCGCTATCAGATGTGGTATCAATCAAGCCTCATTGATAGATAATATCTAAAAGATTATCGTCATCACTGACTCCATTCACACAGCTAGGAAAATCTTTGACATCTCACCCCACCCTTATCGAATCCATACAACAGCCATTTTAGAAGATCTTTGTACTTTCTTCTCAAAAAATTCAATCAATTCAATAGAATTCTGGGAAAGTTCTAGTTGTCTCAATTGGCATCTCCACAAGACTGTTGACTGTGAGTTGAAATTGTTTAACCATACTCCCATATTCCCATGCAAAACATCTTGGAATTATAGTAAGAAGACTGAATGCGATGACATTTGTCAAAACTGGAAAATGACATTTCAAGCATCAGATGGCAAGGGTCATCATTTCCTCAATTTACTCAATGACAATTTCAATGAGATTGAACCCTTATATGCCAAGGGAGGTCCATAGCTACAATTGTTTGGACACTCAAATAGTTTATGTGTATGAGCAACAAGAGCTATTACCAATCATGCTCCTATAGGCAAATACAGACTTAGATTTTTCCCTAGGGAAGAGTTTAAGTGTCTGTGTGGTTGCTATCCCATTGAATCATAAAGACACATTCTTCATGATTGCAGTAGATTCAATGGCTATTAGAATCTTAGAAGAGATTCTCTCAGTCATTTTGTCATGTTTTTGAAGGCCAATTCTCTTGCTTTCACTTTCGGTGACTCTCCTCTAACCACTAGCATAAATTGACCTTATAGTTAGTCATGTTCTATTTTTTTGCCATCTTTTCCTTTTTCTTCTCTGAGACTGTTTGTTTAGTTCTTTCACCTTTTTTCTTTATTTTTCTTCTCTTTTTCTGTCTCTCTCCATGTATGTTTGCCTCTTTTGTATGTAGTTATGAAAGTAGCTACCATAGCCTGCTTATATGCTCTGTGTAATAAATTGTTGAAATAAATAAAAAATAAAAAAAGAAGAGATATGTGACCATAGTCACATAATATATTATATGATATTATATCATAAGCCTAGAATATAAGAGAAGAGACTAAAAGAATATTGTCAAAATACATATCTTATTACATTACATTCCGACTACATCCATTCTCAATCCATGAATAATACCTTTCTCCCTTATCTACATTTCTAACCTCTTCTAGTACAGATCACCTCTCTCCATTTCCCCTCAGATGTTCTTGCTCAACTCTTACTAACTTTATGGATTTTTATCTCCAACATCTAAGAATCACTAGTAAACTGTTATAACCTTAGGCCTGGCTTAGGTTGCAACTTAGGCAAAGGTTTGAGTAAGAGTGGAGGAAAGAGTCAATTGATAAAGTGTCAAGATACAGGATTGTATTTATATCTATATATACCTATTGACAGTGAGGTTAAAGCATAGTAAACATATATTAATAATGTTACAAAACATAAGGGAACAGAAAGAAAACAATGCCTACTATATAAGATACTAACTAAGACAATTTCAGCACAGCCAATCATTGTATCATGAAGATAAAGCCCTTAACCCTATAGTTCATGCTGTAGTTATGTAGTAAACATAAGAAGATGATCATAACAATACTCCCTTTTTTATTATTTATGTTCCTATAAACTAATTCAACAATACCAGATCTCCAACCACATGAGATGTGACCAACTTTTTTGTAGGTCTCACAATGAGTTGATCTTGTAACATTAATACAATAAAGTAAGATTTGTAAGACAGATTCCCACATACATTTTGATTGGAATATCTTGTTCTCCTTGAGGTTGTATAGTTTTATAGTGAGATAGTGGATAAAATTATATTGTTCTGACTGGTGATTATATGTACTTCATGTATTTCTCCAGGTTGTCAATTTTGTCTTGGAAAAAAGTTAACTCTGGGGTTTTGGGTCTAGATAATGTAATATTATATAGTTTATAGAAGAAGATCTCTTCTTTCTATGCTTGTTCTTTGTTATTTGCTATTGGTTTCTTCATTTCCTGATTATCTTGTTTGTATGTGTCTTGAATTTCTCTAATATGTCCTTCAGTATATTTGTTTCCTTGTTCTTTACAATTATCTAGTTCATCCACCAACAGCTTTTGAATATGATATGCCTGGTTTTCCGTATCACTTTGAATAATGTTTTATAAATCTTCAGAGATGCTAAAGATATCTCCTGCTGTTTGTGTCCAATAATTGACATTAGCTTGTAATATTGTTGTTTCTATTTCCACTATTTACATATTGGCTTCTTCTACTATCTTAATGATATTTTGCAATTGTAATTGTACATCAACCATTCATTCAATTCCTCATATAATTTTATAATACTTCTTTATCTAATCTTTCCTTTTCTTGTTTATTGTCTTGACTAATTCCATATTGTTGAGAGTACAGTTTGGTGATGTAAAAGCAGTGGTGAATTGCTAAGCCATGTAGAAGATTTTGGTGTTTGAATATCTTGGAACTGTTGATTTGGGATTTTACCCCCCTCTTTTATAGATTTCAACTTGAAATCTTTGACCAATAATCTTCAATCACCTCTTTTACATGAGGCAACCCTGTTTCTGCTATCTATTGATCATGTTTGTCTCCATACCCTTTCCAGTGCACTAGGAATTGTATGTCACATCCTTATTTCTGATGCTTCCTGATTTCTTCAACTTCATATTCTTCTTCCTTATTGATGATGTCTGGTGGTGGTGCTAGTTCCATATGTTGACCCTTAAATTGTAGTTCTTTACATTGTGTCAATAGGTTTTCATTGAATACATTGTGAACCATCCATTCTTCTAGAAGTTCCAGTTGAAATGCTCCTTAACCAATATCCTTCAAGATTCTAAAAGAGTCCATATCTTTTTTGGTCAAGCTTCTTTAAGGGTCTGTTCAAATAGATATTCTTGGCTTCCAGCCATACATTGTCTCCTGCCTTTAGTCCTTGTGAGTTTCACCATTTCTTGTCAAATTGTCTTTTCATAGCTTCTTTTGCTATTTTCATTGATTTTGTTGCTTCTTTCCAGCTTCTTTGTAGTCCACTGAGGAAGTCTTCTAGCTTTAGTAATATTACAAAATAAACTACTCACTTATTTGTGATATCTGAGCCTTATGTGTACTCTCAGAAGTTTAGAAGTGATTCAGAAGTTCAATAATGATAACAATGATGATTAAGATCAATACAGATGATAAAAAATAAAGATTGATAATAATTAATGTTGTTAAGTCTAAGGTCTAATCCTTAGATACAAAAGTATATATATACAAAATAGTGATGGTCCATGCACAAGCTATTTCCATCATATAATCAAAACTCATATCTGATGGGAGCTATTATCTATCAGCCTAATTTTAAAATATAACTAATTATATCACTATATCAATATGCTTGTATCTTTATGAATACTTATTGCTATGTAATATACCATATATCATTGGAAATGGTTTGAGGAGCACTTTTCAATACAAGTTTGATTGTGCAAGTCCATCCAGTTGTTCATGAGATATTAGCAGACAAAGCTTTTACAGTTACTGATGGCCTGATATCTCAGTCATTTGTTGTTGCTTTTGTACATCCCATACATATGTGGATAGCTCTTATTTGGGGCTTTACAGCACAACTTAGTTTGTGAAAATTGGTCTACTGGTTGTGGAGATACAAGCTGAATGAAGTTTATGACACTTCTAGAATCTTTTACATTCTTCTATTGTCTCATGACTTGTGACCATTACTGTGACTGATTGTGTGACAGCGTGATTTCATCACTCTAATCCTAACCCTAGTTCTAAAAATAGAATAAAAGGAAAATAATTAGAAATAAAAATAATTAGAGTCCATTGCTTTCAACTTTGATACTTGGTTTTCCTTAGACAACTACTACTATTATACATAATGACAATCAAGAATATATCATTCTAGCTCATAATCTTATGCCCTACTCTTAAGCCAAGCACATAAATATACATTATTATTTTATTTATAAACACATCAAAAATAGAAATATTCACCTCAATTATATTTTTACCAAGACTCTTTCTTATAAAGTCTTTATCAAGTTCTGTACTCAGCTTGGAGTTCTCTCTTGTAATTGATATCTTACTGAGTAGGAGTGTCCAAATTTATTTATTTATTTTTTAAAATCAACAATTTATTATACAGAGCATAATGGTAGACTGTGGTAGCTACTTCATAACTATATTAGATAAGACTAAACAAAAGAGAAAATAAAATGAAATTAAAAAGAAACTAAAAGAAAAATAATAGAAAGTAATACTATACAAAGAAGAAAGCATTTAGATTGAATTCCAGGAATAATATAAAGTAGCTTATTATGTCTCTTCTTGAATTCCAGTATTTGTTAACCTTCTATAGCCATAGAGAATGTGACATCTTGTTTTAATTGGATATAATCTATATAGACAACTAAACTCTTCTCTTGGGAAAAATCTGACTTATTATTCTTCTATAGAAGCATGATTAGTGATGGCTTGAGTAGCTTGAGTGCAAAGTGAATTTAAGAAACCAAAATTCTCAATCTAAGGCCTTTTTTGTATAAGAAAGCTCAATGTTTGAAAGATTTTTGTTTAACAGATTAAAAAAATTTCTTTCTTTGAGATTTAATGTTTTGAACTTGGCATACCATTCTTTGATGATATTGTTATATTTCTCTTTTTTACTGAGTGTTATGGGACACTTGAATACTAACAATTTTATTTTTCTTTTCTTTTATTTTTATATTGATTTTCTTTTCTTGTTTCTTTTATTTTGCTTTTGGACAATAAAGAGGCATGTGATACTGCAGTCACATGACATGTCACATGATGTGATGTCATAGACCTAGAATATGGTAGAAGGATCTGGAAGATGATGTCAGGGCACATGTATACAATATGATGGCCTTGAGATGAACATAAGGAAGAAGTATAGACATAAGGGCAGGGTTAATTATTAGTAGCATGGACCATGAGGACTTTGTATATATAGGAGTCTCTGCTAAATTAGAGTCCTATATATACAAAACATGCTTGGTCCGTGCTACCAATATTTAACCCTACCCTAATGTCCATACTTCGTCCTCATTTCTATCTCATATTCTATTCAAGGCCATCATGTGTATTCCATGTGCCCTGATGTCATCTTCTAGGCCCTTCCATCATGTTCTAGGCTTGTGATGTCACATCATGTGACCTGTCATGTGACTTCATTGTCACATGTTTCTTCATCATTCTTCAAAATAAAAAGAAAAGAAAAGTAAACTCAGAAAAATAAAAAAAAATAAAATCAAATAAAATTGTCAGTGCTCAAAGTGTCCCATAACAACTGAGGTCCCATGATGTTTTGCTAAGATAGAGTGAAATAAGCTTGAATTTTTTTGTTTTTTTATTTATCTGAGTATAAAAGCACTATTCTTTGTCACTAGGACAGTTCTAGAATTCATTCAAGTTCTCCAAGTGTTCATTGAAGAACTTTTAAAGGTCTTCGAATATTACTATTGCTTAGAGTTAATACAGATGTATAAATGAATCAAAAAAATTTTGTGCTACATAAAGGACATCTGCGATTACAATAATAATTAGGTATTTAAACTGTCTAATTAATCTCACATCTGAGAGTAAACAATTCTGCTCTGTTGAAGTAATACTGATGGCATGATAAAGCATTTTCTTTAATAGGCTATTGAATAAGTGAATGTGAGTAATAAAAGTAGCTATATTATTCTTAATGCTAGTATCTGAGACAACAACAACCATATTAGGATTTAATGATGCATTAAACATAATGTTGTCAAGAATGTTGTAATAATATTTTTTGCTCTCATCAAAGTAGTAATTGGCTTTGTGAAACAAGAACTGACTAGAAAAAATATTCATCCCAAATAATGTTCTCTGTTTAGAGAATTAAATGTTGGAAAGACTTCATTAAGATAGTTATTGGTATCTACTATAGAGCTTTTGATATTTAATTTTTGCTTAAACATTATAAATATCAAGAACAAATGATATTGGCATGATTGAGATATATAACTTTTTTCAAAAAGTACTTTTATAACATGATTATGAGGGAGGGTAGCTAACTAAAATTAATTTCTACCACTGAGTTTTTGAAGATATAGATGAATGAGAATGAGACCAGCAATAGCCTCAATTTCCATTGTCAGTAAGATATAGAATGTTCCTAGAATCTATAATGAAGTTTTTCATTGTATTTTATTAAGCTTATTGAGAGAATAAGATAAAGGCACACTATTGTAGTATCACAAAGGAAAGCCATAAATAACAATATAGTGGACATAAGTTCCATAAAGATGTTTTTAATATGGTAAAAGTCCCCAAGTTGAGTTACCTAGCATTTTCATACTTTTAACTGTTAATAGAGCTTTGTTAGTATTGTTATGTTGTCAAAATGAGAGCTTCTTGTTAAAAATGAAGCCCAAATATTGCCATGTTTTTTTAGGAGATAGTACTAGACCTTTACTATGAGAGAGATCAAGTTATGTGAATTGAAGGAACTATGTGTTCTAGAAAAGTGAAAAACTTCAGTTTTCCTGTGTTCAATAACTAGACTGAATTGATTAAGAAGTGAAGAAATAATGTTATAGCTGCAGAAAAGAGATAAGTTGGTTTTTTCAAAAGATTTCTCTTGAGATATGAAAAAACCATTGTCTATAAAAGACAAGAAGGAAACTGGAATTTTTAGATTTTTTGCATATTTTTCAAAAATATGAAAAAGAAGAGAGCTGATAAAATGGAAGATAAAGTAGAACCCTGTCCAATACTAACATTAACTTTGAATAAAGGAGAAGAAAAATTGTTCCAAAGATATTAGGTTTTTCTACCAATTATTTAATTGGAAAAGAATTTAGAAATTTTTGGATTAAATCCAGTCTTGTTCAAAATAAGAGGAATGAGACAGTGATTCAGTGAAGGAAAGAACTGGGCAATATAAAATGCCAAAGTACTTGTTTGAATATTTTTGACCTATTCTAATTAGATTACATGAGTTAAGAAAATACCTATATCTGAAGTAGAATATTGCTTGAGTTCTCTAAGTTGATTAGAATAGACAAAATTATTGAATATGGAATAAAATTGCATTCTTTCTCCAGTGACTTTTTCAATTAATTTACCAAGTATGTTCAGTAGTATGATAGGATGAAAGGACTTGGGAGAATTATACAAAAAAGTTGAGTTTTAAAATGATAACTCATTTGAGGACCTTTTATGAAACTTTGTCTAGTCTAGATGTAAAAGAATTATTATACTTCAAGATGACAGTCCTAAACTCTTCTTTCAAAAAATGTTCCTACTTCATTATCAGTTTGGATTGAATCTCATCTAAAATATCAATATTGATTTGGCAATTTTGGGCAGAGTTGAATGATTGATAAAATGCTTGCCAAAGTTTATTGAGTTTAATATATGGCTAATCATTAAACTATAGTGCTTCAATGACAAGCAATTTTTTTCTTCTGACCCAATTCATAAGATTTCAAGGTCTTCAATTCTTGGATGTGATTTCTTAAATTTTATTGTCAAAAATAATAGATTTACCTAGCATTCTTCATTCCACCAGTCTTTAGATCATTTTGTGATTTTTACTCATTTCAAATATTTCTGCCACATGTAATTCAAAGTTCTTGCAAATTCTTGAACTGTAAACTCAAGTAATTCATTATTTGTTAAGTGAAGAGTATCAATTTTCTTAATGTTTTCTATAACTTGAGAGATAAACTTTATTTCCTCTTTATTATTTTTGATAATGGTTTATCTATCATCTTGTATGAACTCTTCACTAATGTAAATATCGACTACCAGAGCAGTATGATTCAAAGGATATCATAAATCTGAAAAAATTGAATAGTTATTAAGTTTCAGAGAGTTAAATCTAAAGAACATTAAGTTGATGACAGAATTTGAATTGTTGTTGTTATCTGAATATCTGATAGGAATGGAATTAGTAGAGTGTGAAAATAAAAGATAAAAAGTGTCTGCAATGTCTAAAAGCAAATCACTATATATTAAGTAAAATAGATATTTAGGATTTTAATCTCTATCTCTAATATTAAAATTACTGGTCATGATTAAAAATTTTCAAATGTTGGCTTTAGTATCCTTTAAATACTTTAAAGCAGATTGGTTAGAATTAGAATAAATATTAATCAAAAAGAAAATGTTGCCATTGTTGAAAAAAGAGAAACAGCAGACATATCAAAATTATAGATAATAAACTCTATTTTTTTGTTTTAATTTTAATTTTACTTTTATTTATGGTTAGGGTTTAGTATGACAGTCATGGTCACACAGTCATGTGGTCATAATAGAAAGTAACAGAAGCTTTTAGAACAATGATATTATAAAATATACTTAGTATATGTTAGCCTTAAAACTTATATATGGTCTTGTCATATGCAAAGTTCACTTGTCCAAAAATTATATTCCTGCAGTGATATTGTCTCCCAACCATACAAGCCCACCTTTTTTGCAACATGCCTCATGGCAGTAATGTAACCATTCAGGTATTCCATCTTCCATGATAGAGATACTCCTATTCAACTCAGTCTTCCATGATGGAGTTACCCCTGTCAATGTCTTAACACTGAAACCTCTGCTTAGGGTATAGGGATTTTACCACTGAAATCCTGAGCATCTTCTATACTATCTATTTGTATATAAGACTAGTAGTTACACTGTAATTCGCTAGTCTAATAATCAATGAAGATAATTCTTATTGAACTTGATCTCCAGTGTTCAACAGTGACACACCAAAT
>Ga0157363_1003838_pt1 | contig 13716 bp, 6 predicted proteins | sample AttsexASBM1_FD_111477 | JGI IMG/M metagenome (GOLD analysis project Ga0157363, IMG submission 111477) | Fungus gardens microbial communities from leaf cutter ant in Ribeirão Preto, State of São Paulo, Brazil - Atta sexdens ASBM1 | ecosystem: Host-associated > Fungi > Mycelium > Unclassified ...
GAGAAAATGAATTATGGTAGGAGGAACAGAATGGTGAAAACTCTCGAGTCCATATGCCGTATGGTTTGCGCGCATCTAACACGCAAATACGCACTGTCCGCTTCAGGAAATGGTTTTCTTCCTACTCTTTGAACGCTTGTCGAATGTGAACTCAGAGCACGTGTAACGTGACGACTTTCATCTTCCCGTAACAATCGCTTATGTTAAACATTTAAGCATGTTTCTCAAGCCTTTCGAGAGAATCAGCTGTGTTTTCTCAAGTTATACCATCTTTTTCATATGCGAATGTACACGCAGAATTTCTATAATCATTTAAGGATATAATTATAAAATTATTCGACTTTTCAGTAAATTAATAATCAGTATGACCTTATAAATCATATTTTATATATAATAAGCTTTCACATCAGTTTTAATCAATCTTTAGGCACTCATAATATAATAAATGAATAATTATTAATAAGGATTTGAGATATATAGTTCTTATTTAGATCGCTCAATCTTTCACTGTATGCCAGTATGTCGCGACGACCTTTTTTTTCTTGCAAATCGATCTGGTATCTACTAATTGAGTAATCAAGTTAATTTCGGGGTTGACTCTGAGATATGAAGCAAGGAAAAAGGAAGACAGTAAGGACAGATGGGCAAAATTAATTTACATCATATTTCTCAAGTTTCTTTCGATAAGCGCTCTTGTAAATAAAATCACTATTAAGCAATGCTCCAAAACGACAATAGGCTTAGAACAATTAATAAATTGTATCTCTCAATGGCAAACAGATGTTGGTTATGATTTAATCCAGTTGATTAGGCCTATTTGATCAAAAATGTCATTAATTTTCTTCTAATATTTTATTTAAACATTTTTTTCTCTGGTATTTGATTGACTTATGTTAATGTAAAATCTCTTCTGTAAAAAATTTACTAATTTTAAAAAAATTTAAGAATTTTTTGATCATATTAATCCAATCGATATAATCATATAGTAAATTTGAACATATCAACAGGATTAAAAAAAAAAAGAATTATTATATTTCTAATTGAGTCAATTACAAGTAACAAAAGGATGAAAAGAATAATAATATATTACACGTCAATTGTGAATTATTTTTCAGTTTTCAAAGTCCGCAATGAAAGTGCGCGAGAACTAGAGCATTACGGAATGAAAAACATTTCACGCACAATTATATAATCAAATTTTGCAACCATGTGTAATTCGATCTGATAATGTGCAACAACCGTCGACAAACGTAAGGCTTTGTTCTCGGTACGAAAACTCAAGTTTATCGCTCGCCATTCTCATCTCATGGCAGTGTCTCTGTACCTCATTGCATTAAGCACAATTTTCTCGTTAGTAAAGGAATTAATGAAAGCAATTCTTTTCGTCGAGGGAAATTCTCACTTTAATTTATCTCGCGTTCTCAGCATTTCTTAGGTGTAAAATGCAACAATCGATGCGCGACGCACGCGAAATAATTGCGTCGAAGTAAAAGCTCTCTTTTTAATCATAAATCCATTTCATAATCGTCTACGTACCGCATTCAGATATCTTTATTAGTTCACAAACATATTACAAAGCTGACTCAAACATTCAAGGATTCGAGATGAACGATAATCCTACTGATAGTCTCGCCGAACGATAGTCTGCCAATCGATGCATCTCGAATTACAGAATGCTGCAAGAAATTGGCAAGTTTGTTTGCCTTAACAACGATCATAAATCCTCACTGCGATTCTCGAAACGATGTGGCAATGTTGCAAAATGTATGATAAATTACGCAAGAGATACTGAAGAGCACTCCTCCGTGTGTATACCTTGAAAAGCTACAGTCACCATAACACATGACGCTACTTTAAATGTCTGTCGAGTTCCTTGTAACATTATTAAATTATGCCTAACTAATTTTCTGTAAGTTATTTATGTGACACTGTTTATTGTGACAAGTTTATAAAATGTTTAACTTTTAATATGAAAAGAAAACACGTACTTTGATCATTCTTTATCAAAGTTTAGATAGTTCTTTAAACATCAGATAAACAAAAAATTAAAGCCAAACGGACTTATGTAATTGCACAATAAGCAGACTAATAAAGTTTTTATTAAATTCTTAACTGGCGTTTTAATGAAGATATTACAGCAGCTCAACAGACACAAATGTGATGTGCTAGATTCGTGATAAAACATACGTCTTATTCGCTATTAAATGTATCCTTGAATAATGCCTGAGGAAGAAAGGTAGTTGCAAAGTACGGAACTGACCATGCCGATAACCTTTCACTCATACTTGACAAGGTATACATGTAATATATGATGAAGCATGCTAATTCACGGAGTTACAGTCTTAATTTCGTCTACAGTAAAAAAATTTTAATTGTCTGTAAAATTTCTTAATACTGAAGCAATTTATTTAATCACGTATAATAAGCGTTGTGCTTTAAATACACTTTGATATATTATCATAAAAAATTCGCATGAGATGTATATCCATCTACATTACATCTTATGTGGTCTAATATATTTCAAAAATAGTAAACTTGCTCTTACTTCAAAATTGGTAACTTAAAAAATGTAATTTTCAAATTATTATAAATGAGTTAAGTAAATATTACTTTATCAAAAGTGAATCTAATTTAATTTCACAAAGAATCATTAAAATCATCTTTTAAAATAAAGAAGCGATATATTCGTATTTATTGAGTCTAATTATTTATTCAAAGAATTTTATATTAATCAGAGCATTAAATTTAATTAGTTCACTATCTCTAATAGTAAATTATATTTATATAAACCTATACATGAATCATTTTTAACAGATATTAATAGTATGAATATTCTTATAAAATAAATATTACTGAAAAAGAGAGAGTGAAGGACTTAGAATATGCAATACTATTCGAACATGAGTTTTTATTGCAAAAGGACGTTACGTGTCATGGAAAGAATTGAATCTGAATTTGCTACATCTCAATCCTCTGTTTTTAAATGAGATTTACATCAATCTGCTGTGATATATTTCTCCCTCAAAGACATTTCGTAATTTATTTCTCGCTTCGCGTGTATTGGAAAGTACGGCCAATTTTACGACGCAGTGGCTCACGAGCGTGTATAGTGAAATGCATATAAAACGAAAAATATACACATCGATGTATAATTATGCCAGTAAAAGTAACAGCTGTGAAATGCATGATGGATAAGTTGTCGCTTCCGCAAATCTATCAATCGGTTCGATAAATCGGAACGATCGACGCACAAGTGTAAAATAATCCGTTTCAAAATACACAAGGTTACATAGCGACGTTTGTTATCGCTACCTTGTAACATATATCTTTTTACGCTCATTAGTGTTCACACATCCGGCGAGGTGACGCTCGTTCGCAACTTATGAGCGAAATAGACTATCGGGAACTATCGATAACGAGGAAATATGCCCTTAGGTGCAGAATGACGTAGCTCTGCGTCTTCAATATCAAAAGTTTTGCCCGTGAACGTGCAACAATGTCGTCAATTAATGAGTCAATCTATACGCCTCATGGCGATATTGAATTCCAACTTGTGCGTTGATTTCTTTTTATGAATCCTTACATAATACAGGAAAAAGGCAACGCGATAGGATCGCGAAGGAAACTCATGAGCCGCTTGGTGTCACTTAACAATAACAGAACGGATCAAATGGAATGATGTGACACTTGGCATAATATCAATGGATTATTCATAGATCCGTGAACAATACAAGGAGAAAAAAAAGCGCAATGTAACGTTCATTACGGACACTACCGTTTCACTGTCGCAAGGTAGATCTTCATTAATAGCAAGTACACCGAGTGCTGTCTTTTAATGAGGACGTTTGCATTAGAAGTGGACAATAAAGATGATTACGGCGGTGCCATATGCGGCATTGACGATTTGATAAACCGTTATTAACCATTTAATACTGCGCAAGGAGTTTTACGGCATTTGACATTTGTCCTGCAATCACGCGTTCCTGTGAGCACAGTCCGATAATCTCAATGAAGAAGAGAGTTTTCTTTCTAAAGCAAATAACCTTGCTCCAAATACTGCGATAACGATCTGTCGTAATTATATTCACCTTTGCTGCAGATGAAAGCTCATCTCGAAGATCATATTTATTACATTCTTGGAAGATTGGAACGACAAGTTTGCACGACGACAACATAATAAAACCTGAGAAGATCGCGGAAATGAGAAATAGTGCCGTCTTAAAAGATCGGCGACACAATTAATGGAGTGCTACGAGCTGAGCATGCATTTTCATAATGTCCGACATATGCACCAGTCTCAAATTTTAATGTTGTACCTTAATCATACAGACACCAAGGACATTCTGATCAAAATTTCTCTGCATGTGCAATATTATTTTTCAACTACCAGTAAGATGACATACATTATTCTGTTTTTCTTTTCGAAAGTTACGCAAATACAGTTAATATTATCTTTAATCTTGATGTCCTATCTTTGAAAAAGTGTTAGGAATTTTTTCAAACGTCTTATTTTCAAAATTTCAGTATTAACGCTTTTTCAAAGTTCTAATTATTTCCGGAATTAATTAATTTTAATTAAGTCTAAAAGTGTAAAAAAAATAGAAACTCGAAGTAAAATACGAATTCTATCTTCTTGTAATTTGAAAAGATGTAAGGTTTTTTTATTTCAATCAAGATTAATTTTTTAATACTTTTCAATAAAATTTTTGGAGCATTATTTCGAATTCTTTAGAAAATATGTCAAGATTTCTGAAAAAATTCCTGTGAAGACTTAAAAAATTTTCATTCCGACAAAAAAATTCGAATCTCTAAAGATATCGATTTTTTATTTAGACTTTCATGAAAAATTATTCACGCGCGGTAAATAATTGGAATTTACATTAGAAATCATCAAATTTAGTTTTTATAGTTTTATAATTTTATAGTTTTATAGTTTTATAGTTTTATAGTTCGAATAATTGAGAAAAATTTTGAATCTATCTCAATTGTATATAGCAAATTGTATTAACAAATGGAAGCAAATACATGTGAATGAATATGAGAGATAACATAAATCTACAGCTAATATCACAAAAATGTCTATCTCGATGAATTTTATCATAAATATAAAAGATAACATTATTTTTTTATTGTACTATTAAAAAAAAAGATTATCACAATTAGAAGATTTTCTTTATAACATGGATAGGAGAGTTTTCATATTAAATGTACGCATTTTTTAAGATTCTTTAAAAAAAAAAAGCATCTGCTCTTTTTCTTCATTTTTGATGTAACAAATATTTATATTGTTAAAATAAATGATTTATAATTTCTTTAAAAAAAAATCCAATTTGGTATCTTTTAAACGCAAACTCTGTATACGAGAGTTCAAAATCCGTTTCAGAATATCATGTTACATGGGTATGGCGCAGGTGTGGCGCTTCGAGGCTGACCGGTGTATTGAGTTCCACAAAAATTCCTAACGACTCCTCACCGTAAATGTCGTAATTCTCTCTATCTCTTTCTCATCTTATTCTGCTATTAGCATTCTCCCCACCTTTCGCTTTCGTATGATGGAAAATTTTTTGATATATCGTAAAGACGACTCGTAAAGAATTCATCATCGTTATGCCATTGGCTTCGATAATTTCATCATAAAATTATATTTTGTTCAACATTTTATGAATGCTTTTTACACGTCAGATATATATAAATACTTATATAGATACTTATGCAATATTTTACATTAACGCCAAATCATCTAGCTTTACTACGATGGTATTTATTCCACATTTTACATTATTTAATAAAATGTATAAAATCTTATTTCTCAAATTCAATATATGAGCTTCTTCCAATTATAATAATAATGCATACTGCTGTATAACGATATGCGTGTGTTTCACAGTAGATATCAAAGGAGAAATGGTAACCTAATCTCCGAGTTAAATTACTAAGTAAAAAAACATTATGTTATTTTTAATTTTGCCATCTGTGTCAAAATGTAAATCAATCCGTCTGTAGTTAGTTTCAAAGTAAACATCCGTATTAATATATACATTTGATAAATAATAAATTAAATTGAAGTCAAATTAAATAAATTTAATAAATTTTCTTTAGTTTAGTTCTCATTGTTTTAGTTAAATTAACAATATATAGAGTAAAATTAGTGGCGATCTAAAGAAATGATGAAAATAATTCATGTTGAATATAATTTAACATTACGAATTTAAAAATGTACAATCTACTCACATTCATTTATGTTATATTCGCTAGGTGTACAATTCTTGATAGATTCTAGAAAGATTTTTCTCGATTATAATGATGAATATTGTTACAGTTAATGATGTGACACGGGTGCAATAAATCAATCATATATTGTATCGTAATTTATATGCCTCTCATTATTGAATTCCTAATTTAGCACAGTCGTTTATATAGCGAGCAATGACTTAAGATAAATTGGAATAATCCGTATATAATTAAAGTCAATATCATTAAGTTGCGTGAAGCAACTCAATAGGCGTGCATCAATGATCGCCACAAATCATTAAGAAGATTTAATATCCTTTCCTGCAACCTTTGAACCAAGTTCTTAATGTACTATTTCTAAAGACAAGGCAAGAATTTTTCACAGGAATAATAATCAACGCTGTAAATAAATATACAAGTCTTACATTGGGATTTCTCTCTGCTGCGAATGACTTAGCGCCTTATTAGCTTCAGCAATTCAATTGAATCTTCTTTATTCGTTCGAGAACGTATATTACGCAGAATGGCAAATACAAAATGTAATATTTTATTAGAGTCGCCATAACAGTCGGGACGAGCGCGAGTGCGTCGAAAAAGAACGCGCAAACTCGTTCAAGTCTTACGGCGGACACAGTCCTTGGGCGGCGCCCAGTCGCGAAGGTAGGCCGATGCGAAATGCACTTGATTTATGTGCGAAAATAACCAATTAATTGGCGTAATCGGTGTCGCGATGCGTTGTGTCGCAAAGTCGCGGAAATGCTCAATTGCGCGTACGATTCTGAAGTACAATAGGTGCGAAGATGCAAATATATTACGAAGGAAACAAGAGAAGGAACGATGATGATGACGACGACGAATTTCTTTTCATCTCTTTGCGCGAAGAAACGAAAATGATGCAAAAACAACGGCGACGGACTTAACGCGCAAAGCGACGGCGGTGCGCGGAATTCGAGAGTGCAACGAGAGTTATGCAACGATCAAACCGGAATGTCGAGGTGCTCCACGCCCCCAGGAGACGCCGAAATTCTCGTCAATCTTCCTCTCGCAGAAAGGAAGAGTGGGAGTAGAAGATGCTTTCGCGAAACCCACTATCCTGATGCTGCTCGATGCAACTGATAAAAATGATACGATCGTCCGCACACATCGAAATATCTATGTTAAAAATAAAAACCAATTACGATAAGAGGCGAGACAAGGCGAAACAAGTTGGATAAATATGTTCCGAATAAAAAAAAAACCAGATATTTGCATGGAAAACGTAAAAATTGAAAGTCAATAGGAAGTCAATTCCGATTTGGTACTTGAAATTACGTCACATGATATGATACATTGATTCTTCTTTTGTGGCAGAGTATATAAACAGATTTAATCGTCAATATAATAAAACGATCTTCACGGCTCGTTAAATTTCATCATTGTCTAAAAGTTCGCCCATTTAAATATGCGTTTAATGCATTTATCAGTGATACCTCACATAGCTATATGTAGAGTAATGTTTTCTGGTGACAGATAAACGACACGCGGTCGCAGGTGGAGGACATGCGGGCGAGAGAGTAGAATTGCAATCGGCATGGCATTATCGCTTATGCAATCGAAGCTTCACGTCGATTCACGTTGGTTTCAGATCGAGACGACGGCGGTAACTGCTGCCAACCCGCTTTCCTGGCACATCCCAAGGCCGTCCTTGGTCGGACGGAGCGAGAGGGACAGCGAAAATGGAAGTTGGGCTCATCACTTGCATCCAAACTCCCCCTCGAGAGGGTCAACGTCGTCTCAAGGATCCACTGCCAGTACACACGTAAATTTCATCTCCTTAACGCGACCATTCACAGAAATATATATATATATATATATATATATATATATATATATATATAAATTGACTTTTTTAATTAAAACCCACTTTCAAAGTTTCGAGACAAAATTCTGCGAATAATTTAAATTATATTAAAAAAAAATTGTATAATAACTTTTAATTATATAGAAAATTGGATATTGCTGAAATGAATTAGTTTTCATATAATTTATAATAAAGTGAAAAAAACAGATATCACAAAGTTCAATAAAAAGAACAGTACCTGAACTGTGGTGTATCAAAATGTTAAACTTGTGCTCACAGAGCACTTTTACAGTTAAAAAACTATCGAGTTAAAAAACTATCTTGTATCTATGACATCTTTTCTTCACCATATTACAAGCTACATTATATGTAAAAACTAATTTATCGAGACCAAATTTTTCTCATAATTAATGCGAGGTCTTTTACCAGACAGTTCTAATATCAAAATGATAAGTCTGGTTTTCTATATTATGTAATATAAAATTGAGATATAAACAGTCTTCAACAGGAAAAAAAGAGTTTTCGTGTCTTATTCATTCTAATCAAATTTTCGTGGTACGATTTACAGAGCGCCGCGTCGGGAACGTTGCTACTCACGGCCGCGAATCTGGCGAACCTCGCCGCTATACATCCACCCACGGTAACGGCACAAAAGCAAATGGACACTGCCTCGGTGGCCAGCAGCACTCACTTCACAGTCGTGAACGGTCTCGGCAGACCGACCACCGTCTACAGGAAGTCTTGGTGCGCGCGAAATCAGCTCACCGTTCTCGTATGCACTATGAGTTTTCTGTTTATGGTCGGTCTGCTCGCCGGGATTCTTTACATGGAAAGTGAGTATCTGCCACAGCAGCAGCAGCAGTCGCTATTGCTACATCCACAGTGTTTCAACATCGTGCACGATCTCCGTGGATTCAATGGATTCACTATCCACGAACTTCCTCACTGACGTTTATTTCTGATTGCAGTGAGGGCTCGCGACAAGTACAACTAGGCCGAGAGTGAACGAGGGGAGGAAGAAACGGCAATGACACGTGACCACGAATGATGATCATAGTGAAACGAGCAACGAGGGAAATGATTACTTTAGAGAGAACGGGAAAAATCATCTTCATGAAAATTAGAGAGAGAAAAGGAGAAATGTACGATTCAGTCACGATATTAATTTGATTTACTCATTTATACGTATATACATCTATCGTTGTAAGTTATTCAGGCCGTTCTCAGTTAGTAGACGTTCCCGATTAGAGTCTTAAGCGTATACTGTATAGAATCTTAAGTGTATTGCACCGCGACAAAAGTGTGGTACGTGAAAACCAGTAATTACATTTGTGTAATGAGCGACGTACTGTTAAGGGATTGACGAGATCCTCGCGATGGAATAGCCTTGCGTATTTATGCTGGAATTTAACGGATTTTTCGGATCGTACTGCGAGACACGATTCGACGAATAACGTAAATATTTTTATGTTAATTAACTTCTTACCGCGTAGAGCGTGTCATATAGAGCACAAGCAACTTTCTCTAAAATTTCTTTACTATTTTATTGTGTGGTTGACATCTCTCTCTCTCTCTCTCTCTCTCTCTCTCTCTCTCCCCCCCCTTCTCCCCCCTCTCTCTTTCTCTGCACACCGCATAATTTTTTGCATAGAAAGATATATGTGGTAAGGGATTATGGACGACGGTGACACATCACGTGATTTGCGATTGCTCCAAATAAAACGTTTTTCGTATACGTTTTCAACGCTTCTCCTTCGTAGTTCTCAACTGATTTATCACTTAAATCGCATTGATATTATTGAGAGCCAATAAGAAAGAAGAGATAAAATATCACTGGAGTGTCACTAATTCTAGTCGTCCAACGAAATCTTGAATATGGGGCCTTATTCTCGTACGAAAATAATATAATATATATTACATATATTATAAATTTTCGTATGCTATAGATTTCGTATGATATAGATTTAAAGGCCTGATAGTATTTTGAATAACAAATACCGACGAACAGTTTGAAGTAATCGACGAGATGGGACCGAGATAGCGAATATCTATTTAAGACCTATAATTTAATTTTTACTAACAAGCTACCTTAATAATACCTGGATTTCCGTCGGATTGTTATTCCGGGAGCAAATATAAACGGAAAAGCAATGAAGGGCGGTCGCATAGATCGCTTTTCGCGTCTGTGATATTACTTGCGTATTAATCGTCGATTCAACAAGAAACTGTCAAATATATTAAATGTTGTTTCATTTCAACCTGTCCTTTGTAGTATATTGATATTCGAAAAACAATCGAAGAATGATACAATCATAAAGTAGAAGTACAAAATATGAAGTAGAATGTAATGAGATTAATCAAGTTTAACAATGATGACAACCTTTTTCTAATATATATGTGCGTAATTCAGAATTTGACTAAATTTATAAATTTCATAAAATTTATATAAATTTTATTATGCCTAGATTGCATGATCATTTATTGGTATAAACGCGAATTCATATGCAATTTAAGAATATAAACGATATAAAATTTTTCGAATTAAAAGAATTTTGTAAAACAATAGTCTATCAGCATATTACTCTATTAATTAATCTATTAGCTTTACTATTTATTAGTCACAATTTCGATAACTCGACTATTGCTATCGAAATTAAAATAAATCCAAATTGCTGCTTATAAACAAAGAACAAAAATTTGATATTTGAAAATACTTTTCTAACTTTTTATAAATATATAAAAAAAATGTTTCGGCGCGCCACATGTGCAATTGATCATATAAAAAATATAACTCTATAAGCACTTACCTCCACTTCTCCAAGAGTTTGTGTCCATCTGTAATTCGGCATATCTGCACCATTACCGCTGTTAGGCTTTAGTTTATTTTTCTCCTTTTCATCTTCTTCCTCATCAGAAACGTTGCCACTATTCGAATCTGTATTTTTGTCATTTGTAGCGCTATCACTAGAATCATTGCTAGATCCTGCCACAGCAGCATTTGCTAATTTCTGTACAAAAAAATATTTGAGTATTATATAATTTATAATGCCTTTGATATCTTTAAAAAAAACTGATACGCAATTACATAGCCACTAGTGTCAAAGAAGGTTTTCAATACATGTATTTTGAATACACACTATACATCTTGAAGGAAGACACACATAAGGATACACATGCCCATGAATCAGTTAGTACAAATATAACAGAACATCAATATTCTTTTCATTTTTACACAAGTTTTTAAAAGTTTAAAATCCTAGATGGACTCTCTCGCTTCTGTATTTTTCTTTACTATATATAATAATAACATATCGATGGTTCAACAATAGGCAATTATTTCAAATGTCTTTTGAATATTACGAAATGAAAGAAAAGATCTAAAATATTAACAGATAAGAAATAGCTGATCCAAAGAGTTGATCAGTCGATACAAATAAATACACATATAATCTTAACTGACACTATGGTTACATTATTCACTGCAAGTATTGAAAATCTATATATGTGACTATAGGTTTTCTCTATGCAGTGAATAATAGGATATGTCTAAATAATACGCGATAATTTTATTTGAAAGACCATCGATTATTTTCAAATATAACCAAAAAATCATAAAGCAAAATAAAAATTATAGTATTTCACTATATAAATACCTTGTTATCTATTTCTTCTTGTAATTTAACAGCTTGTTCATCGGTTAATTCAACTATTTTAGAATCATGGTCTATTTTCTCTTCTTCCGCTTGTTCTTCTTTTTTCTTCTTCTCCAATCTCTCCTTACGCCTTCTCTCTTGCTCTACTCTTTCTGCTTTGTCGGAAGCAGCTTTAGCGAGAGCACCGGCTTCATATTTTTTGAATTTGCTCATCACAAGCTGCACATGAAAAGAGCAAATCCGGTCAATTTGGAACCGTTTTGAATGATAATAAAAGAAAATAATTTTGTGTTACCTTTCGCATACACAATTACCTTTTCAGCTGCTCCTTCGCCACCACCGGTATAAAAATCTGTTTTTCTCGCAAGAAAACTGAAGAAAGTATCCAGCAACTAAAAAAGAAAAACGAAATCTTCGTATCTTTTGGACAGACTTATGAAAATATAAATATTTCATCGCGCGAGATAACCTCAAACAAGAAAATTACTTACGTCCTGCACACCACCTTCATGTTGCTGTGCCAATGCCAGCAACATTCCATCAAATTGGTCCTCCATTTTCGTCATTGTTCGTTAAAATTTACGCGTATCACAATTTATTTTGCGAAAAAAAGGCTGCAATAATCGTCACGTTAAACAAGTACTCGCTATCGCTACAGGTAGCAACGATTATGCAGCTTTGTTAGTAGACTCCAACCACGTTTCCATGTGGAAATATCTCGAATTATCGACCGGATTGAAATATGAGGCCAGCTAAACAATACCGATAGCGTACTCTGACGGCAGAGCAACGGAACAACTTCGAATCGATTATCGACTATTAATAATAGACATTTTTTTTTAGTAACAATTTTCTTGAGCATTTTTCTTGAAAAAAATATATAATTGCAAAAAACAATTCTTGAACATATCTCTTGAGTAAAAAAAAATATCTGAGAGAACTTAAAGAACTCTTGAATATATTTTAAAAAAAGACTGTAAGAGATACTTTTAATTAAAGATAACTGACAATCTTCGTACATATATAATGTTGATTGCTAAATGATTTAATATTACGATAAATATTTAAATATAAATATATACGTAATTCCGTGTTTATTCTTTTAAGACTGTTTTAATTCGGAAAAATTTTATACTTTATATTCAATAGACACTTTTATCTTACTTTGTGATATATATTTGTCATAAATGTTATTGATTTTTTCATTTACGCTAATATCATAGATGATAATTATATAATCTAGACATAATAAAATTTGTATAAATTATAATTTCAGAATAGCGTAATTCAAGATGCAGCTGAATTATAAATTCAGTCGCATCTTGAATTACGCTGAAAAAATAAACCAAATTTTAATAATCGTTTGAACAATACTAACAAAATCCCTGATGAAAATAAAAATCAGAATGTAAGTCGTGAAGGGAATGTAAAGGAAAAGTAACAAAAGCATAAACGAAACTTCTATAATAGAAGATAAAAATCGAAACAATGAAACGTAAAAGAAACATAAATCTCTTTTACGTTTCGTTTATGTTTTTATTTCTTTCCTTTTACATTCGACTTATGCTCTGATTTTTATTTTTGCCAGGAATATTTACTAAATATAAACAGATTTTCCTTCCTTCCTTTCACTTCCCTTCATTTCAAAAGAAGTTTGTACAGAAAGTCTCAAACATTCTGTATATTAAAAATTATTGTCATCATTGTTAAACTTATATTTATTTAATTACTTAATAATCTCGTTATATTATATTTCATATTTTTGAATCGACTTCTAATTTAGTTAATAGCATGTTTCATAATGTAGTTAAACTAATGTAATTGTAAATTAAACTATTATATTATTAATTATACTATTATTACTCTTATATTACTCTTACTCTTCGATTTAAAAAAAAATTTTACTACACTAGGCGTCTATTTCAGAAATTACATATTTCTATTCGTAAATCATTATATTCCTATTTTCTTTCCTCTTATTGCAGCCGATAA
>Ga0157363_1003839_pt1 | contig 13716 bp, 4 predicted proteins | sample AttsexASBM1_FD_111477 | JGI IMG/M metagenome (GOLD analysis project Ga0157363, IMG submission 111477) | Fungus gardens microbial communities from leaf cutter ant in Ribeirão Preto, State of São Paulo, Brazil - Atta sexdens ASBM1 | ecosystem: Host-associated > Fungi > Mycelium > Unclassified ...
TTTTCAAATAATTTCTGTGAAATTATTTCCAGATAGCCAATAGGTCTTCAATTCATCAACTGATGAACATTTTTTTATGCAGTCTTTTTGGTACTAAACAAAATGTAACATTCCAAAGTTTGTTTTTTTAAGAATACGTTACTTTACAAAGAATCAAACTGACATTATTTGTCGTTATTTTAACGTCAAAATGATATTTTTAGAGCTGTTACTTTTGACAATTTCAAAAATGCGAAGCTTCAAAGCAAAAAATTACCAACTCCAGTCTTTAATGTCATTTTGACAACAAATCTGCTTACTATCTGTATAATAATTTGATAAATACACAAAACTTTATGACAAAACTTTTTTCTTACAAATAATTCTGCAGTGTCGCAGAAGAAAAAAGTGCAAAATAAATCGGTTTTCAGTTTAAAATTGTTTCTCGCATCGTTTCGTATTCACGTATCATGCGTTCTTTGTTTCCTGCGATGATGGACGATGATGGGCGATGATGGGCAGTCATCAAGCTTTTCGCGGAAGAATCGGACCCGTAACTGAATTTCGAAATTCATCAGGTCTCAGAACGTTTCTTACGCTCCGAATGTAATCTCGTAATCAACCAGGTAGGGATTCGTGGAAGTTATTCGAGGCGAGGTGGCTGGGAGGAAAGAAAAGGGAAGAAAGAAAGAAAGAGGTATCCATCGCGCGGTTATGACCGGTCGCAGGAACTGCGACAAAGGCGTTTTGACGCGCATGGCTGCTCTTCGGCTTGGCTTCGTCATTTCAAAAGCACTTGTCCGTACTGGCAAAACAATTTTTTGTCCAGTATCGCTTTTTTCAGAATAATTAATTTTCGTTGCATCCCGGTCCTACTAAAAATATTCTGGTCTTCCTACACGAGAAGGACGATTCTGTTAAAGTATCTAAAAAATGTAACTGGACCTGAAAATAGTTTTTGTTCACTGAAAAAAATTTCTGATTAAATTTATTAGAATTCTAGTTGAGATAACTGGAATAATTAATTTTCGTTGCATCCTGGTCCTACTAAAAATATTCTGGTCTTTCTACACGAGAAGGGCGATTCTAAAAATGTAACTGGATCTGAAAATAGTTTCATTCATTAAAAAAAATTTCTGGTTAAATTTATTAGAATTCTTTTGAGACTGGAATTCTGATTGATACAATATTTCGGGTGAAATCTACTAGAATTCTTATTTTTACCAGAATAATTATATTAATCAGAATTCTAGTTATCTCAACTAGAATTCTAATAGACGTAACCAGAAAACTCTGATTCGTCCATCAGAATTACTGTTTAATCCAACCAGACTATTTTTCTCAGTGTTGGATCATCAAAATAATAACGTAGAAATCGCTTATGCCAGTATCATTTATGATGCTCGAGATTTCCACTTAAATATTTTATTTTCGTGGTCCAACAAAGTTCTTTTCAGAGCTGCTATCTAGCTAAATTTTTAGATATTTCAACGAATTCATGTAAGATTTGTTATGATTCAATATTCATTCCATTGTATTTTCTGTTTCAATGTATGACACATGGCTATTTCAATAGTACTTTTGCCATTTCTAAAAAGATTAATCATTTTTTAAGAGAAAATAATTTTTCCAAATGCAACATCTCGAGATTAAAATAATAAACAGGGAAAGAGGAAAATGTACGTAAAGTTGTCTTTATTATTCAAGAAATATCATCCCACTAAATAGACATTTATAACGCCTAGTGCACTTATCCGAGTAACTATGTTAACGCGAGATATTTTCTGCATTCCTTGCGCGAAACCGCGATGCAATCCGCAGCTTTTTATCTCAAGCCGCTTATAGAAAGACGGACGTTTCTCGAGATAATTGACGACCGAACAGTCATCTGTATCGCCATGGCGACAAGGAGAGAAATGATGATGATGATGATGATGATGATACGATATTTCGTTACAACTTTTTTTATACACGTCGTGAATCAAACAAAACGTTAAACTCTTACGACGTCTACCGTAATCGATTCGCAGATAAACAAAAATTTGGAACCCACAAATTTCGTTTATCGTTTGCCAATTAATTTGCCAACTGGCCGTGACAGTTAATTTAATCGAGCCGAGATCAGCCCTTCTCTCTCGAATCGCGTGACTTTCGTTTGTCCTGATTTCGTTGCCATTTGTCGTCGACGCCATTATCCGTTATTGCATTCATAATCTACGCTACGCCGCTGTCTCGAAGACAGAGATATCGCCGTAAGGGCGGCCGCCTTTAGTAGAATCAACGTCGCCGGATAACGATCATAATGCAAATTGCGCGAATTCTACACCCGATCTCCTACTCTCTTGATCCCCTCTCTCGGTAAGGCTAAGGGATCGTGCAATTGCAATCGCGTGGAAAAGAAAGAAACACGCTCGTGCAGTGGGAAAAAAGCGCGTCACGCGGCGGTCGATCTCGTATCTGTCAGTAGATAACATCGAATTCCAATGGCGGCTCACCCACTCACAATCTGGTGGGTGAGCTCCACGTCCGTGACACGCTCGAAACGCGCCCGCGTGTTCTTTCCACGTAAGAAAGGCCTAAAAATTCGATTCCTACACTGAGAAGAAAATATAAGTTAATTTTAATAAATATTTAGTTCAATACTGCCAACTAAACATTTACTTACAGCAAGTAAATATTTGTTCAATAAAAAAAATAATTGTTAAATCAAATTAACATTTCTTGCTATCAAATACATATATGTTTATATTCAATAAGTACTTAGTTGTATTCAACTAAATATTTATTAAAATTGACTATATTTTTTTTCAATACACTGTTAGAAATGTAACCGAGCTTCCTTTACATGTAAATGGAACTCGTGATTATGAACGAAATTAAAATTAATGAATGATTTAACTGAAAATTATATATATAAAATATATTTTTTAATTATAAATACATTAAATTTAATTTAATGTAATGAAATTAAGAACAAAAAAGAATCAAATTGTGTAACTTAAAATTTAATGAAATTTAAGAACATTTCTAACAGGTTCAATCAGTAATTTCCTTATTAATTCTTAACGTTACGCAAGAAGAAAAAGAAAACATGTATAGATACTTAATCTTTTTAAATTTTTAAGTTTAGAAAAAATTTTTTAAAAATGAATTTGCATATAAATTAAAAGTATTCCCCCTTAAATTTTCGAAAAATGCGTATCAATTTAGTATAAGATTATATTTTTCTATTTTGTATTTCCATTTAATGTAAAATAAAAAAAAAAGTAAAAATGGAAACCTTTATAAAATTCTTAAATTAAAAAAATTTAAGGTTAAAATGAAAACTCAAAAAATTTCATTTTGCGATATAATATGTATATAATTTACATAAAAAGTTATTTTATCTAAAGAAAGCATAATCATAAAGAAAAATTAAAACTAAACTTTTATACATAGAAAAGTATTTTTAGATTTTTAAACTAAAAATAATTATCATAAAATTCTATTGTTGATTTAAAAAATTATTATATTGACACAAAAATTTTTAGATTCCCATAGATTCAAATAAGTAGTTATTTTCTTACACTGAAAAAAATTAAATTTTAATAAATATTTGTTTAAACAGTCTTTGTAAATATTTACTAAATGTAAACATATTTATTTAATGAAAAAAACCATTAATTTGTGATTTAACTGCCATTTTTTTATTGAGTAAGTATTTATTTACTGTAAAGAAATGTTTTCTTGCCTAGTACTATTCAAAGAAATTTAATGTTGAGATAATAATGTATTGAGATTTAGTAAATGTTTTTTTTAGTACTAATACTTAAAATTACATAAGAAGAAAAGAGAAAAATATATACTAGATACCTAATAAGATTTAAATCTAAGTCTAAAAAAAGATGTTTGAAAAGCGACGCTTTACAACTAAAAATTATTACTGAAATGAATAAGCGTATCTGAGTTTCTAAATCTGTAATGAATGACACATTCTACGTGCACTGGATACAAATCTAACGAATAAACGCCGTCACCACCGCCTCTAGCATTTACCTATAAATCAATTTAATCGTGCGTACAATGTGATAAGCATCGTGTCGTGGTAATGTAATCGTCGGTACAGCGCGTAGTTTTCTTTGCTTCGCAAAAACTTTGATCTGAAGCATTCCTTCTTCCTCCCTTTAGTGCGAGATTTATTTTCGTTTAGCCTACAACCTGCTACGTACGAAGGTACCAAACGCATTTTTGCATGATTTGCGTAAGGTAAATTTATTTTTCAATATACAATTTTTTTATTTCGTATATAAAAAAAATTTTCTAAAGCTATCTATCTGAAGGTTCCAGTATTAAATTATGAACTCTTTGAAAACTAGTAGATAATAAAGCAAGTAGATAATAACGGATTCAATTAAAATTCTTTATATTTCAATTAATATATTATATATATATATATATATATATATATATATATATATATATATATATGGGTTATAAGAGATTATCTCGCAGTTAAGAAAGTTCTTAATCTTCCGTGACTTTGACTCGATTCTGTTTAAACAAAAACCGTGCAGTTATGTTAAAAAGAGTCACGGGTTAAAGCGAGAGGCGTTTCTAGCGGCTGCGGCGTTTATTTAGTCCCGAAGATTCTGCTCCTGCGGATGTACGCGAGTACATCGAGCGGAGAGGTTTTATGTCGACCACGCTGATACTTTCCTGGCCGCAATTAAGAGCGCGCAAAATCCAAAGCGAGCGGCCAATTAGATGAAAATGGAACGCGCCGCTATCGACCGATTACGCACTTTCTTCGGATCTGGGGAGCTCCGTGGAATTCCGTAACACACCGAATTCTATCTAATCTGCGATCATCGATCCAGTAATAATAATAATAGTAATAGTTATATGTACGTGAACATGACAATAACAATTGACAGTTGCATTAACAGCATTAATCAACAGCAGTCTAATAAAAATTAATCTCGTTTATTTTCAATAATAGTATATGAAATAACTAACATTTTATTAAAACAAATTTATATGGTGTATTTGTTTCATTAATACTGTTATTGAAATAACAAGATTATTTTACTGTTATTTTAATTAGATTGCTGTTGGCTAATGTTGTAAGAATATATCGAGTGTATAGTCCGTGCAAAAAGTGGAAATGTATACTTTCCGTGTAAAAATATATGTACATAGTATATACATATATTTTGAAACGGTATGAATAAGGTCAATATTTATATTTAAAAATACTGGTTTTTAGATTAAATAAAAATTTTCTCATTTTGTCTTAATAATTTTTTTTTAAACATCTACTTTTTATTAAAATAATTTTTATTCCAGATTCTCCTAAATTGTCGCCAAAGTTCGTACATTACTTTCAAACACAATACAGAAAGACCTGTAATTTTTTTTCATAATTCAATTTGCTTAAAAAATATAATTATATAGCATATATCCACAATATATCTTTTTTTATAATAATAATTATTTAATTTAAATAAATCTTAACTTCAAATTAATATAAATGACAAAGATGTATTCTTAAATAAATTTTTCTTCGTACAAATTTGAAATTCTCAGGATGAAGCGGATTGCAGAGATAAAAGATAAGCTAAATAAATTGAATAAATCGATGTGTGTTCGATAAAGTCGCGTTTACTATTGCAAAAAAGTCGTTTACTCGAAGGTTTATTTTGAAAAGGTCTAACTTAGGTCGTCGACGGTTAAGTTCAAGGTTCTCCGATATAATAATAAGCGGAGGTATGAGACTCCGACCATTGAGGAAAAAGGAATCATTAAATGGCTCATCCTGTGGAACAGGGCGCGCATGAATTATTCACGTGCTGCTCTCTTCCCCAATAGTTTGCTCGAGGAAAGTGAAACCTTCGGTCAAGTTCAATGACATCGACAACGAACCGGCTAAGATTGACAAACGGTCGTCGTTTTTTCATCTCCCTCACATTAAGCCCACGACTTTATTTTGATAAGAGGAACATGTCGTTGGTTGAAGTAACAAATTCATGTTTAATGAAAATAATTTCATTTTAAAGAAAAATCATTTCTATAGAAAAAAAAAAAAACTGTAGTTGATTTCTAATAAATATAGTTTTCTACACGAAAAATTTTAGATATAACAATTATTGCGTTATTTTTTTAGACATCTCAGATTTAACGTTGGATTTAATAAATAAATAAATTTCGGTTTTTAATCTCATAAAAAATCGTGTTTTAACGAACATAGTATTAACTTTTACAGTTAAGAGAAAGATTATTCATCGTTAAAAAAAAAACAACTTTTATGACTTATGTGTAGTAAATCTCTTTTTTTATAGCACATCCGCCGTTAATGGATCAACGCGCGAGGTGAGAATACGGATCTCGGCGGCTCTTTTACTTTCATTTAGCCGTCGAACCAAGAGAATCCACGTGATTTTTCATAAAAGACTAAATTTATGTAGCTACAAAGAGGCAGCAACCTGCAAACGATTTATCGAAATCGCGCGACCGTGAAACTACGAGCAGCTCGAGCGTTTCTTTTTAATCGCACGCGCGCGGATTCTGCCGCGATACGGTCAGCAACGAAAAAGAAGTACCTTGCGACGCGCGTTCTAGATGCAATTTTACGAAGTGTCTATACAATTTCGTGCCCATTATCTCGTGTAATGTAAAAAGAGATTTAACATGCAAGTAATAGAGCTGCATACAGAAACTAGCGGAAAATTTTACGCTAGCAATTATTAATTAATAATTGCGCATCGCGTACATATCGTGTTTCTCGAGCGCATGAAATACAGATTCTGATAATAAAAGCCATTAATTACATTCGTTATTATATATGATTTAATTTTCGCACGAACAAATCTTCGTGACAAGTCTCTCGATACATATTTATAGCTAGATCCAGCTAGTCCCGGTTATGTAAATCGAGTCGTATTTATAGTCGGCGTAGTGAAGTAACAACGGCGACTATTGTATGCTGCGCGTTTAGTAGAACATAAGTATTTAACTTCGACAATTTATTTAAGTATGATTTAAACGGATATCCTTTTGGAATTGTCACTGGCGAGCACATAATGCAAATATACTAAAAGATATATTAAACGCCTCATTAAATATACATGAAAATATTTCAGATGTAATAAGTTGATATAAAAGATATATTCGATAAGGAGAGATGGAGAGTATTCGCACTAGTCATATTTTATTACTCGAAACGGTATGTAGTTCAATTTTGTTAATTTAGAAGAAGAGGATTAAGTAAAGTTTGAAATGTTTTGTGAATTTTTACATTGTAATGTGAATAGAGTTATGTTATTAGTCATCTCACTGGCTCGTTTAAAATTTTGACCTTGGTTTAATTTCTTTACTGCTTTACACATTAATACGAGTGTATTCGAAAATGATAAATATTCACTCCTATTAATGTGTAAAGCAGTAAAGAAATTAAACCAAGGTCAAAATTTTAAACGAGCCAATGAGATGACTAATAACATAACTTTATTCACATTACAATGTAAAAATTCACAAAACATTTCAAACTTTACTCAGTCCTCTTCAGCCGTAAAAAAAGTTATAATATGAAAAATTAGAAATTAATAATAATTTAGCACATATCGTAAAAACTAATTTAAATAATCCAAAGGATCACATCGCGTATTGTACACAACCGATGCTTGAATAATAATCACAGAAAACATCCATACAGCTCTTCGGGAAATGAATCCAAACCAAGAACTGTATGTTAATATATGAAAATTCATTAATTTATTTTACCAGGTAAATTATTTAAGCGACAATCACAATGTATACAAACGCACATAATTAATACGAAACGTTGAAGCTTCCGCGTGTAGAGCCAACCGGACATTTGTGCCACGCATTGAAGTCTCCAGGCACGCGTGGAGACTTCGATGCCAACGTATTTCTTAACAAAAAGCGACGCCCACTGCACGCTTAGCGGTGACTTTAACGCTTCGCCTGACCAGTCGTTGCTTTGTTCACGTAACTGCGTTCGCATCACAATTTTATTGATCTACTAATGTAACTGCTAAAATTCTACATTTACAATGAATCTAAATTATTAAATATTAGATGTATTTTTTTAATCATTAACATATATTTGGATATATTTATTTCTGGAATTTCTAAAAATATTTTATTAATTTTTACGAGAATAATTTCTCTAATAAAATAAATGTTTTTATAACTGTATTATATTCTTTCCAATTTAGTAATTTTAATGAATTATATGGCACAGCTTATTAGCGCGTTGTTATGAGGTAGTCATAAAATGTGCCAAACTCATTCAAATAACACGAGGTTGATAAGTTGATTCCACTTCGCCACGTAATCATAACTTTCCCCAGATCAGTGAGAAAGATGGCGTTTAATTTAAGCCTGTTTCTCGTGCGCATCGCCGACCGATAAAAGGTTTATCATTTTTGTGGCTGACAATGGCATGTAACTTATTTCGCGTTTTAAATATGCGCAAGTGTAATTTCAAGCCGATCAATATAATATACCAATTTTCCGCTTGTACGAATCGCGAGAAAATAGCGAAGATCTCTGCTTCTCATTCCTTACTGGATATATATAGTATATCGACTTACTTGGTTATTAATTTAGTTAGTTGAAACATAACACACGTGAGAAATGAACGTTTCGCAATTTAAGGAAATTAATATTGAATTGCTGGGTGTGGGGAAAAAAGAAAGAATGTGTTTCAAATGTAACGAATGCTATAAACATTTATCGAATTTCTTCAAGTCAAAATTATATTACACACACACACATCGAAATTCTGATAGGATCAGAAAAAGAATGACTTCGCAATTCTGTTCGTTTGAGAAGCAATATCGCACAAGTTAAGATATTACCTTTTCTTCTACGAAGAATGAAGGAGAAAATGAAAGAGATATCGCAACCGATTAAACCCACATTTCGGGAAAGATGTTAAAGTAGCTTGATCATATATTCCGCATTTAATTTCTCGCCCGCGGCGCGGCGAGAATTATCGAATGAACGGACGATATCGCTACTAATATGCGATTCCTCGCTCACTCGCTCATTTTAGAAATCGTGTCGTTAATTCGACGCTGTTCGCATAGTTGGATAGCGACTATTTGAAAGTGGCAACTGTATATAGTTTAAGATATGACTTATTGAGCAATGTATGAGAAACAATGTCCGCAGGTATCTCTCTTGCTGAATTCAACTTATTTAATTTAAAAAAGAAAAGAGCTGGCATCCATTCATGTGTTTTTTTAAAATAATTTTCTGTACGATATTTTTCCAAGCAGAGTTTAGATTACAAACTATATATTTTTGTAATCTTTCTTTTTCTTTCTCTAAAAAACTATTCAAAATTTGTAAACTGCACTGAGAAAAAACGTACTAAATTTTAATAAATATTTATTTGAACAGTGCCAACTATGCATTTATTTAAAAATAATTGTTAAACTAAATTAATGGTACTCGTACCAAATAAATGTATCATTATTTAGTAAATATTTCGTTGATATTACATTCAAAGAAATGATTTATTAAAATTTAGAATATTTTCAATATAACGTTACTACTTCTTTTTTATAATAATAATTAATCGATTATCAGAATATTTCATAGAAAAAGATTTCATAGAACTTTTAAATTCATTGTTTCATATGCGACATGATTTGTAGAAGGATTCTGTGTAAAAATTCATTTTAATCTATGTAATACTATGGAGAGGTCAAGCGGTCGATCCGAGAATCAACTGGAATAAGAAGTTATCAATCGGCGACCCGATTCCGCCAACGATAAAAGGATATAAATTGCAGAGACTGGAATTTACGGCGAGCCTCTCAGCAAGTCTCGGTATGATCTCTAAATGACTACAAACACTGTACAGCGATCCGACTTTCTCTCTTATGGGCGTCTCGTAAAATCGCGCGTTTTATGTAAAATCGCGTCCGTCGTTTCGTTTTAAAAGCTTCTCTCGTGTTGAAATGTCAACAAACCAATAATGTACGGGATCATTGGAATTGCTCCTATTTTTCTTTGTTTCTCCCACCTTTCTCCCACCTTTCAGTATATTATATACAATAGTATATGTACACACAGATATGTACCACAAGCTGGTATTCATATCTGTTCTTATTTTCAGTCCGTAATGTTAAAATCTTAAGTTAATGTCTTAATTAATGTGCTAATACGGTTCTGTGATTGGCTTATGACATCTCAAGTCTGTACTTGAGACCATCTTAAATATAAGATCCGACTATGAATACCGCCCACAAAAAGCGTGTACTGAGAATATCGCGTTCTTTTCTACGAGCTGTCGCAATTTTCAAGCAGAACATCGCGAAAGTTTCTCTCTGTCATGGCCCGACACCCGGTACACTCATCAAAATGTAGTGTACCTGTTTCCAGGAAATCCGAGAAGAGAAGCGCCGCGGGCGCCATCGTGGTCCGGCCATGGCGATCGAGGAAGATGAATCCTTCAAAACGACGTGCTGCGCGTTGGCTTTCTTTCTTCGAGTTTCCTTTCTCCTTCGCTGTGCTTTTGCTAAAGCATCCATAAAGTTAAAACGTTATTATTGTTATTAACAATTAAAGTTACAAGTCGCGACTCCGGTAACTTTAACTGTTAGTTGATCCAGTAACTTTGCTAATAACTTTTTAACTAAGAATTTGCAAACGAAAAATCAACTTGTTTCGAAATATAATAATAACTAAAATCTATTGATTGAAATTTGATAAATCTAATTTGCTCACGAGAGACTAGTGTGAAACTAGTCCCCAAAATTGTTTTCAATGACTTTTTTAAAGTGTGCAAACGAAAATTCGCACTGAGAGAAAGGATTTTGTTAATTTAGCAAGCCACCAGTACCTTTAACCGATGATCGGTAAATATGTGACAACAAATTGTGTTTGCTGCTTATATCAACCAATTAACAGAAGCAAATTATATAGAATCTAACCTATCTTTTGAATAGACTTTAAGCTCGTTTACATAGAATTCGTAAATGATCGTGGAGCCTTAAGTCGTAGGAAACCGACCAGGCACAATCAAATGTAGGGAGAATACTTGATTGGAATTGGTCAATTTCTTACGATTTGGGATCCTGCAATGCGTTTACGACTTTTATATATATATGTATATATATATATATATGAGCCTTTTATTTGCTAGCGATACTATTTGTTTTTTGTTACATTGACGAATTAATTTGCAATCGTAACAAATCGATCGGTTTTTTACAAACAAATATCCCTTTTCCTTGATTTGTTCTTATAACAAAATCATTTCTCTCAGTGCGAAATGTGCATACGATGAGCAATCGAACAAGCAAATGAAGAATGAAAGTTAATTTTTTTCAGAGTTGAGAGGAGGGGGAGACCAACTTTACACGGGTTTTATCCTTTCCTAACTCCTCATTCATGATAATAACTCAAAAAGCACATTTTTTAGTTGTGTCACTTTTGAAGGAACGATACTGTTATGTTATAAATTTCGTTAACCATCTTATATATTGTATTTCTACTATTATTCCACATCGGAGATGTGGTCTTGAACAAGAGTCGATTTCAGCCACGACGAACACGATTGCCTTCTTCCGGTTCGCGAGAGCGTCGATTTGACAAAGGTCGGGAGGTCGGCGATACAATGTAGATTCTCGGATGAAGACGATGCAATCGCGCGGACCTACAGATGAAATCACGGGGCGTTCGTTCGTCTCTCGCATACATGTCGATGGTGGTGGTGTTGGTGCAATGCTGCACGCCGTATTTCAATGATGAATGGTTGTGAACTCTCACGGATGGGCGCGCGCGAGCCTGGCTCGCGGAAAAGAAAAGAAATAAAAAAAAAAAGGAGGAGGGGGAGGGGGAGAAAAGAAGAGGAAAGAAGAAACGAGCCGAGTGCGATCGACGGCTTACATCGTAATTGCATTGAATGCATTCGCGCCTCTTATCCGCGGCGCGTCGCGCTGCAATGGGTGCAGCAGCGACCGCAACGCTCTTGCAGCAACATTGTGTTCCGGAGAGGCGAATATCGCGATTATGGCGATTATGGCGGCGGTACACCTTGCGGGCACAAGCGTGATCGCCTAATTCCTGTCCTGTTCTGTCCGGGAATAAATCCTTCGTGCTCCGCGCGAGAGGCCTTGAGTCGAACTCTCCGTCTAATTCGCGAGAATAAGTCGAGGCAATTGACGCAACCTGCGAAACTGCGCCTCTATGAGAGTTGGGCGTTAAATAAACGTCGGCTCGAATCGTGTGATTTATTCAATTAATTCGATGCTTGCGCACGAAAGATCACATGGAAGAGTCTCGGTTTCGTGAAAAGTTCGTGTCGAATTTCATATACTGTTATAATGTCAAATTATATCCAAATTGAGAGTGAAATTTCGCTCGAATTTGGTTTATTATTTACTAACAAAGTGCATACGTTAATATGAACGGTGTTTATTTTGAAACTAGCGATTCAACAAAAATGGATAATTTATATTTTGTCATTTTGTTATTTAATTCAAGGAAGTACCAATACTCCTTTGATATTTAACAGTAGGAGAACCATACCAACAAAATGAAAAGATATTAATAATTTAATGCGTGAAGTTGCAAATCGGGTATTTTTCATTTTTTGCATGTATGTTAAATAAAACTGAAAACGCTCTCTAATTCTAGAAAGCGTTAATAAAATGTTAATAAGACGTTAATGAGAAAGAGAGGATATTATGTTCCCTCGACAAATATAGATATCTTTGTAGAATAATTTTCGTCTGTATATCTTTTGGAATAATGAATTATCGCGACGTAAAGGTGCGTGTTTTCCTGGGAACGGTCGCGGCGGTTAAATAAACCAACGATGTGTTAAAATCATCGTAACCGCGAGTGTTTAACGGCATGCAACGCGATCGCGTTTACGTCACCGCCGCCGGTCGAGTTAGTAAATTGTGGAAAAGTGAAAGGTCACGTAATCGCTGCAGTACCTCCCCCTCCTTGATAAAGACCCGATAATTGCTCTCGAGTCTACTTGATTCTTGCAATCCCGTTACTCCACCCACTATTATCCCCGAATTATCCTACTGAATGACTACCTCGATCCTAAACGGGCCGGTCTGGCCCATTACTGATTTCTTTTTATTCAAATCCGAGTTTAATTAGCCCTATCAAATTCTACGTGCCTCGATAAGATCTTCTAAAACGTTTATTAGGTCGTAAGTCGTAATGTATAAGATTTTCGTGTTCTAAAACTATTTATATATAACTAGGTATATGTATACATTCTGTTCTCTCGGAGATATTTGGTAAAAATCGTCGGCATAAAAACGATATTTTATGTACGTATAATCTTTATCTACAGAAGAAAATTAAGTTTTCAGATATCACCATTTGGACACTTATTAAGTGAGAGTAATCGTTTTTTTTATGTAAAAATGATCATCTGGGGTATTTATATATATATATATATACACACACTCCAATTCAAATCATTATTAACAATATATTGTAGATTATTGATTGTTTTCTGATTTATTGATACTTGCAACAAACATTATGGATATGTTTACAATTTTCTAAGAAAAAGTAAGTAGAGACCAAGTAAACGAAATAAGCACATTAAGTAACTTATTATGACAGAATTTTTTTTTATTTAATAAAGATTTTAGTATAATATTTTTTATTACGAGTTTTTCATGAGTTGCATATTTAAATATTTAAAAAACACTTATTAAAAAAGAAAGAAAAAATGTTTGAAGAAAAAAA
>Ga0157363_1003841_pt1 | contig 13713 bp, 12 predicted proteins | sample AttsexASBM1_FD_111477 | JGI IMG/M metagenome (GOLD analysis project Ga0157363, IMG submission 111477) | Fungus gardens microbial communities from leaf cutter ant in Ribeirão Preto, State of São Paulo, Brazil - Atta sexdens ASBM1 | ecosystem: Host-associated > Fungi > Mycelium > Unclassified ...
CTTGAATGTATTTCTTGATGTCGTTCTTTATTTCTGGCCACCAGTAGTTTCTTTTGATCAGCTCCATCATTCGTTGTTGTCCTAGATATCCTATATCTACTAGATCATGGTTTTCTTGAAGGATTTTCTCCTTGATCTTTTGGTAATTTGACATGTAGATTCTTCCATCCACATAGACGATTCTATTTTTCTTCCATGATTGTTCATCTTTCTATTCTCTTGTTCCATTTCATCATATTTCTTCCAATATAGTGGTTTCTTTTACCACTTGGTTTCCTTGTATCATTTCTATCTCCACTATTATCTACTTTCTTGTCCATATTTCTTCCTTGAGCATTTGTATATCTTTATTATCATTCATGGTGTTAATATGATTCTTTCTTGATAGAATATCTACCTTCATATTTGTTTTTCCAGGAATATGTCATAGTACAAAATCATAATCTTGTAATTTCAAATACCATCAAGCTTGTTGTCCATTGAGTTTATGTAGCTCCCTGAAGTATTTGAGATTTTCATGATCCATCCAGACTTCAAATTTCTCTATAGCATCTAGTAGATATTGTCTCTATTTTGTAATGGCTTCTACTATTGCATGCAATTCTTTGTTGTAGATTTCATAATTTTGTTCTGCCAGTTGCATTGTCCTTAATAAAAATGTGATAGGTCTCCATTTTCTGTCTTATTCTTGTGATAAAACTCCTTATATGGCATATCCTGATGCATTGGTTTCTACTCAAAATTTTTCTTCTCTTTTCAGAAGAGTGAGAACCGGTTAACTTGTTATCTTTTCTTTCAGCTCTTCAAATGCTTCTTACTATTCTTCTCCCCATTTCCATTCTTTCTTGCCTTTGAGTTTGTTAAGAGGTTTTGCTATATGACTGAAGTTCTTGATAAACTGTCTATAGAAATTTGCAAACTTCAGAAAGCTTTCCACTTCTTTTATCTTGGTAGGGGTTTTCCATTCCTTGACTGCCTTGACTTTATTGGTTTCCATTTGTACTTGTCCTCTCCCAACAACTACTCCCAAAATAGGGATTTCTTCCATGTTGAAATTGCATTTCAATTGTTTAAAACAGAGATTATATTTTTCTGTGATTTTGAGGAATCAGATTGTCCTTTCTTCAAGTTTCTTCATATCCTTTGCCGGTATCACAAAGTTGTCTATGTAATTTGCTAATATTCCTTCATGTAATAATTCTTGGAATATGCTATTCATCATCTATTGAAATGTTCTCAGGAAGTTGCAAAGTCCAAAGTATATCACTTAAGGTTTGAATAACCCTTTATTTGTTAAAAAGGCAGCTTTCCATTCATCTCCCTCTTTTATTCATACATTGTTATATCTCCAAATCAAATCCAACTTGTTGAAGTATCTGGCTTCTTTTAATTTGCTGATGACTTCTCCAATTAATGGCAATAGTGTTTTATCTTTGATAATAACTTGATTTAATTTCTGGTAATCTTGCACCAGTCATAATGATCTGTCCTTCTTTGGAATGTAGAAATAAGGAGCCACATATCTTGACTTGGATTCCTTGATTAATCCTGCCTTTAGTTGTTTGTCCAGTTATTGGTTTAATGCTTCTTCCTCCTTTATAGTCATAGCATAGGCCTTTGCATTAAGTTCTCTGGGTACTTCTTCCATCAAATTGATTTCATAGTCCCATTTTCTCCTTTCTGGTAGTTTTTCAAATTTCTTTTTGTTAAAAAGATGTGTAAAGAGTTGAATATAATCAGGAAGATCTTCTGGATTGGTTAGATCCAGTTCCCTTCCTATTTCCTGGTGTTCATTGTCCTTTTTGTCCTCTGCTTGTGTTCTCTGATTTGATGTAAACAATATGTCTTGATGTCTTGTCCTGCATGTTTTCAGGCATCTGGTAAATCACATTGTTCCTGTATTCCAGTTTACTTCCAGATTGTGTTTAACCAACCAATTGTATTCTAAAAACATGTCCATGCTGTTTAAATCCGTGACCACTACATCAATTTGTTCTTTATGTCTGTTGATTTCTACTTCTAGTGGCACAAATTGAATAACTTCTCCATTCTTCATTTCATCTGCATTAAAGACTTTGAATGATCTTTCCATTGGTTCTGTCTTGATTCTTTCTTCTTTGACCAGTTGTTTATCAATCCCAGTGTGAGTGCATCTGGAATCTACCAATGCTTGTAGTCGTAATTCTTTTCCATTCTTTGTCTTGACATTTGTGTGCACATTTAATTCCCTTGCTTTGTTGTTTCATCGATTTGGAATAATGTATCAATTTTGGGAATTATTATGTACAAAGGTTTGTTGTATTGTGCCTACTCCAAACCTTTGACAAATCCTCCTTTTTGTCATTGTCTTCTTCATCTGAGTCTTCTTGATTCCTCCTGATCTTCATCTTTTGTCCTGATCTGCAATCCTTTGCTAGGTGTCCTACTTTGTCATATTTGTAACATTTTCTTGTCTCTTTGTCCTTCTTGGATCTTCTGCATTTCTTTGCTAAGTATCCATATATATTGCAATTGAAACACTTTGGTTTCCCATTTTTATCAAAATTATCTCGAGACTTTCCAATATCCATAGGTGTCCCTCGTCCTCCAAATGTCATTCCTATTTCTATTTATAGTCATGTTGACTTTCTATGAATTCATATCCCTGTTCTACTGAAGTAATTACCATCTTCCACTCTTTAAGTGTATCAGGTGCTACCATTAGTGGATATCCTAGTATGGTCTTGATAATGTCAGCTTGAACATTCTTCTTCAGTAAAAATATTGCATGCATGTCATTGGTCTCTGCTTTCATAGCTAATACGTCGAATTTGATCGTAAAATTGGCAATGTGCTTTTTGCCCTGTCAGAATGTTTCGATCTTCTATTCTGTGCCTGCTGCTTTGCTTTTGTCACTAAAAGCTATCTTGATTTCTTTAACAAATTCTTCCCAATCTTGGGTGTCTTCCTCATCTTCTAATTCATTGATCTTCTTTTGTACATAAATTCCTGCTATGCCTCCTCTAAGTTGGGCTAGCACTGCAGTGATCTTGTCATCCATTGCAACTACTTTGTTACTCTTAAGGAATAATCGGATTTCCCTCCACTAGTCTTTAAACTTTGTTCTGTCTCCATCAAACCATCCCAGGTCTGGGACCATGCTCTTTGGTGTCATTGTTTGTACATTCTCGTTGTACACTGCTAGTGCTGGTGCTATTGACATTTCTTCTGTCTCTGGTGTTACTAGTTCTATGTTTTTGTTTGATACATTGTCTTTGTTGATTGTCAGTGATCTCAATATCTCTTCTAATACTTCAATAGCATCTGGACTTTGTTCTGCCATCTTGTCTGTCCATAGTCTCTACTACAATTGTTTCATTTCATTTGACAGGTGATCCTGTCTCATTTCGTCTGTAAACTTCTTCTTCACTACACCTCTCTTACAAAGTGAGCTTGGTGATGCTTTACCAAATATTACAACCTTAGGCTTGGCTCAGATTGCAACTTAGGCAAAGGTTTGAGTGAAAGATAGAAGAATGTTTAATTGGTAAAGCATAAGGATACAGTAGAGTATCTATACTATATACTATTGAGCTATGAGGAATACACCAGTTATATATGAATAAAGTGAGTCATAAAGCATGAGGATCACCCTTGACCCTAGTCCATGCCATAACCATAAGACATCAATTGTAACAACAATGTAGATCCTTGAGACTTACTGATTTTAACTTAATTAGCCTAAGATAGATTATTGTTCTATACCTCCATTCTTTCAATGTAGAGAATGGAAGAAATGTTTAAATACACTGACAACTCCCTAGAGTTGTTAGTACTAGAAATAGTGGACTGGCTTCTTAGGATATCTATCTCTATGTCTATATTTATATTGTTATAAATTGCTAAGTTAGAAAGTATACTAAGATTAAGAAGAAAATATGTATTCACTAATTCTCTGTTGGGCACTTTCATATAAGATGGAGGTAAAAGAGAAGGAAGCAATGAGTCTATATACATTCCAATATATTGTTGCTATGCTATATGATATTATCTGTTCTAGAACCTTTTATATTCTTCTCTGTGTTACATGATTGTGTTATATGTGACTGTGACATATGTGACCACCTTGTAATAGATGTCATGCTTATGTCATGCTTTTTGACTTGTATGACATTATATCACACTCTTTATTTAAGTCTAAAAAATAAAAATAAAAAGAAAACAAAAATAAAAAGGAAAAATATAAGAAAAATATAAGAAAATAAGAATCAAGTCCATTGTTCACAATTCTGACACTAAGTATTAGAGGTAAAAGTATACTCATATATTATACTAACCTATTCTAAAATAATAACTAGGATTTTTTAGTAGATTTTATAATGTTCAATCATATAACTATATGACATATGTCATAACTCTGTCACACACTCTTTACTAAGTTTATAAAATAAAAAATGGAAAATATCTAAGTCTACTTTTGTAACTCCTAACAAGAGTAGCTATACATCATATATTCTCTAACATTTATACTTCTGATGCAAATAACACTTCAATTCCAACTATCATTATTCTGAGAACCAAAGATCCTGATCCTACATTCCTCATCAATACATGGAGTCTGAATGACAACCCTTGTGGTGATTGACCACTCTAAGTATGTACAAGTAAATATCATTAGATGATTACTTCCATATTTAAGAATATAGTTATAATATATCATTCTCCAGTCTAATAATCAACTTGAAATTGTGCTATACTTGTGCTTACCTGTCTGAACTTCCCATTATCTGAAATTACAATCACATGATGCATAGGCTAGATACAACATTATCTGTTGAAGCTAAGGTCATCTTATCTATATAGTTCTCATCCTTTGACTTACTAAGTTCTTCTTCTATCCTATCTTCTATGCTACTATTGTGGATAACCTAGCAAGTACAATTTACCTCTGACACTATAACTCTTTTTTTCACAACAAGCAGAACAAATAAAAGCTATAAGAGAATCAACTTACTAACAAACTTCAGACTTTCACTTGGAGTTTTTACTTACAAGCTCTGTAAATAAGCCCAAAATTTCCACTTGTAATCATAAGAGAACCTGAATTTTCAGACTTCTTATTCTTATTATTCAAGCTAAAACTTTCAATACCAAATCATATAAACCTTATTATCTGCCTCACAATATTGCTAAATTCTGCTACAAGACCTGTATGTTAGAATCAAAGATGGTGGACTTGTTTCTTTTTTGTTTCTCTTCTCTTATCTAAGTTTTTCTTATTTTCTATTTCAATCTTCTTTTTTCTCATTTTGGACTTAGTAAAGTGGTAGATATATTTTATACCTTGTTATCCAAGATCTGGTAGGGTATCTAGAAAGTCCAAATATGTTAATTAGTACATTATTCAAGAATGCAGAAGACAAGTCAGAATGACCTTTGGCTTCAGCTTGTGTACTGTGTCTCTACTAGCTACACTGGTTGCATATTTTGGAAGTGAACTTAGAGAACTTAGTGGATAGAAACCACCAGAGAGTAACAAGATGTGTTGTTGCCAACACTAGAAGAAGGTGTTAGTTTTAGTTGGTTTCTAGGATAACTAATATAGTGTAAACTACCAGATTATATACTAGGTATGCTACCTAGGATATTTATATAAAATGGAGGCTATTAAACAAGTTACCTTGATTTTTAGTGATTCTCAGATGTTTAGGAGATGGAGGTCCATAAATTTAACAAAAGCCAGCAAGGTTATCTGTAGATTGGGATGAGTGTGGTCGAAATAAAATGTGATAGTACTATGATTTAGAGAAAACTCAATGTTAGAAACAGACTAGCCACTGAACCAGTTATGCTAAAAGTGCACAATATCATGCTTAGCTTTGACATCTGACTGGTACTATATATGTACTTCATACTATACTCCTGATACTCAATACTGGAGTATATGAGCTCTCCAACTCATCTTATTGGTTGAGATAGTTTTGTGTTATTAAGAAGAATTTAAAAAGTCTTAGGATAGTACACAGTCTGGAACTGCTTAATAGGGTTATAATTGCCTACTTGAAATTGCCCCAAGTTATAAAAGATTGGCTATATACTTTACAAGAAGAGCTTGCAATAGGATACTAAATTTGTATATGGGATATGATGAGTGAATGCTAGCAGAGTCTTGTGAGACCTCACTACATTCTAGACTTATTTTAGGGTACTCAGATTAGTTACCTTATCTATAGGTTAAACAAATCCTGTACCAATTTTTCATGAGAATATAACTTATATACTAAAGAAAGAGATTCCAAAGTATATATATATATTGATGATGTTCTAGTTAGAGGACTGAAAACTCAATATAAGCAACAGGATAGAACTTATAAGACACTTGTAAGCAACTTTAGAATTAGAAAATTCATATTTAAACATCTAAATATAGTGAATTAAATACCACAACAGATGAAACATGCTAGAGGAATGTTCTCAGGCCCTAAAACTACAATGTACAGTGATCACATTACTATTGTAGGATTTGATTGTTTGTATCAAGAAAGAAAACATACTCCAGACACTATAGAAAAAATTCTTAAATGGAGAACTTGTGAAGACACAATGGATATAAGAGCTTTTTTAGATATGGTAGTGCAGTGTTGGAATCATATCCCTGACTTTATAACAGTGGCAGCCCCACTGTATGAAGAAGTAAAGAAAAGTGTATCTTTTAAGTAGGGGCTAGTCCAAGAAAAAATATAGTCTGTAAGGGAACTAGCTCTTCCAAAACTTTTTTCTTTTGTGTTTTTTGGCTAATCTATGTTCTGTGATCTTTTTCCACATTTGCACTCATTTGCTTATCCACTTGGATATATTATTTAATTCTTCTTTCTAATACTCTCTTACTCTTCTACAATACTCTGTGGTCTTCCAAAGTCTGCTAGTGTCATCTGCACATCTGCTTATCTGCTTTTTCATGCTCCAGAAGCACTTGCTAAGCACTTTGGCTCTCTTTCAATTTAGTCTCTCTATTCTGAACTGTTTCTGATTACTTAAGTGTTATCATTCCTTGCTTATATAAATAGAATTCTGACATATGAGAATGGATCTATTATTATATAGAGCAGTTGTCATCTTCAGAAATCCCCATTTTGTTTCTTAGAATTTCCTGGATTCCTAGATAATAGACTTAGGATTTCCTAGAGATTTGGAAGTACTTTGCTCTTCTTCCCAGTTGCTCTAACACAGTCAGATTTAAAAACATTGATAGAAAGTTGTTTTTATACTTGGAATCCAAAGTTTACTGATAAGCAACTAATTACTTTAGTAGTCAACACCTCCTAGAGAGCAGTAGAATACTATATTTACCAAAGGGATAAGGATGAGCCCAGGAAGATATATTATGTGAAATTTAATTTGCTATTAATGAATCACAGATAGTAGAGATATTTGCAGCCAAAGTGAGAGCTTTGTAGCTTGAGACATACTCTTAAACAACAAATATACCTGTTAAGGAAGTATAGTAACTTTGTAAAAACTGACATGAAGTACTTAGTGGGAATGCTAAATAATCCAGGAAAGATACCCAACACAACTTTTAATCACTAGGTGGATTATATCAGAATGAATTTCTTTTTTGAGATGGTCCATAAAAAAGAAAAGACCTTTGGACTGAATGAGCTCTTGGGAAGGGAATGGTATCCTGAAGACCTTCCTCTAGATATATTTAAGAATAGTTCATATAATGAGAAAGATAATATACTGATTCTACCAGAAAAAGACCAAGAGGAGATACTCTTAGAATTCTCCTCATTTTATGAAGACATTGACTTACAAGAAGGTTTTTCTATAAGGAACTTATCAAAGATACTATCTATCAACTAGAAAAGTAGATGGCAAATAAATAGAAAAACTACAGATATTACTAAGCAGATAGACAAAGATTACTACTAGCAGTATTAGCTAAGAAAATAGCAGACCCAGAAGAATTAGCAGCTTATAAAAGCCTGTTGAAATATAATAATAGACATAAGAGCAACCTTATATATAGGCTAGAACAAAGACTAGTTATGATTAAAAAATATCTGGCTATTAGAAAAGAAATTTTTGCAAGAATGATGAAAGAAGAATATATTTAGCTTACTGTTAGATGTAGCTCACACTTAGTAATAAAAGTTCACAAAGTTAGTTCAGAGATACACAGAGTGTGAAAAATTCATGTAATAAGCTCAGTAATATGGACTTGTTGAAATAACCTTAGTCTCAACTTATATATTATGTCTTTTATGAGCTACATGGTTACAATTTTAGAGGATAGTCTTGTAAGAAGTTATAAGAAGAATGTCAAAGTTGTGAAAAGAGAACTTTGTTTTATTTTATTTTATTTTTCCATTTTCATCTTTTTTTCAATTTATTTTCTAGTTTTGGATTTAGGATTAGGGTTTAGTATAATATCACAAGTTATTGTCACAAAATGTCACAGTCACATCATCACATCATCACATGATATAATAGAAGAAGGTAGAAAGTTCTAAAATAATGATATTATAACAATGTATATAATGTATATTTGTTGTAGACTCAAAACCTTAGAGTTGGTTCAGAGACTAAACCTTATACCGGGTTGATACAAGAGAACTCAATAAGGAGCTCCTACTCTATCTACCACTATATATACCGTTCTGTCCTGGTCTGTGCTACAACATTATATTACCGATCCTAAAGTCCATGCTCTGTCCTCATGTCCTATTACTCATCCACATGTGTTTTCCTTAAGGCCACCATGCTTCCTATATGTGCCTTGATGTCATACCTTTAATCTCCGCTGTACATGTGCACACCATGTGTACACCATGAGGAACCCATGTCCCTTGACGTCACTCCTAACCCTAACTCTAATCTAGACTCCTCTCGATCCTTCTAGACCCTAAGTCCTTCCAGACCGTTCTAGACTCTATCACATGACTTCCAGGTCACGTGCCTATCTCCTATCTCTCTTTCATTGTAGACTAATAATTAACTACTGTCCTAACCCTAACCCTAGTCCGAAGTTTGTCCATACTCTCATACTATAACAATATTGGCCTTAAAGCTTACATATGGTTATTTAGAGTAGGCTAAAAGGGTAGAGCACAGACCATGAGTAATTAGTATATAAAGTAGACTATCTTGTACAGAGTTCTTTATTGAGTTCTCTTGTGTTAACCCAATACAAGATTCTTTTACTTGACCCACTCTAAGATCTTGTGATTGTAATAGAGAGAAGTAAAGTATGTTGCCATTAACACCAGAGATTTAGCATCAACTTTAGTTGATTATCAGGCTAGCTATTACAAAGTAATCACCAGCCTTAAATATATAAAGTAACAAAAGGAGTAATTAAAACAGATCACTGAGTGGATATTTCAGTAGTAAAACACTTAATAGGAGTTTAGATTGGAGAAGAGAAAACTCCATGTAAAGTTTGAGTAATTTTGTGGAGTTTGAAGAAAATAATTAGACAATGGAAACAGATAAAGATAACCATAGATTTTGATACAAATAAAGCCAAATAACCATGAGGATTTGATGTTATATTAAAGTTAGATATGTCTTGAACATGTTTCAGAGTTTGGGATATGACACTTGCAAGACATATCTCTTACTACTGGCTAGATCCAAAAAGCAGAAGACTTGATAAAAAGTCATTAGTAGTGGTAATCTATAAATATTAATACTAGTTGAAAAATGACTAAGACTATTAAAAGCTTGTTATAATAAGATAGGATATAGAGAAATATTTATGATAGGAAAATTATTATAATACTTTTAGTGGCCTGAACTAGAAGAAGATAATGTGGTATATGAGGACATGCTACCTATATTAGATAAGATAGAAAATAGCCTTGGAAATACTGCTGCTAGCAGTGTTGTAATATACATACTGTTACTTTTTCAAGTCCTACATGCAGATACAGTACACATTAGTTTAGTATCAAATGGTTGCAAATATATGTCATATGGAAGGTATAGATTGTCTTCATAGATGGAGATTTAAGCATTTAGACAGAAGAGCTTGAGAGCAATAAAACAATGGCTTTTTGAAGATATAATATATAGATGAGATAGTTTGGTTAAAATTATGACTGATAATAGGGCCCTCTTTAAGAAAGCTATGAAATAGTCAGAAGAAAATATAAAATTAGAAGAATTATCATATCTTCTTACAACTCATAAACAAATGGAACCATTGAGAAATCTTATTGGGATCTTTGGCAAATATTATACAAAGCAACAGAAGAAGACATCAAGAAGTGATACTAGTTATTGCACTATTTATTCACTATATTCTATGGTAACAGAAGTACAGCATACTATGCTATTGGATATGGTAGAGACAACCTAGCTAGTAACTTACCCAAGTAGAATTGTCTTACAAGAAGAACTAGTAGGTCTAAGTACCTGTATACTGGTGAAATATGTTAGCTACATAGAAAAGATGCAAGAGTGTCTCATAAAAGAGAAAATATAAAGGGTTTTACATCTTGAGAATGAGGTCCAACACAAGATTAAAGAGTTTTCATTGATATCTAGAAGTTTGGTATTAGTAAAAAACTCAGTCATAGAATTATCAGTAGATAAAAAGATAAAGTCTCAATACTTAGGTCTAATAATAGTAATTGGGTGATTAATACCATATCTAGTATATAAAAAGATAGTATTTGTGAGTGAATTAAGAGTTCTGCTAGATATACTAGAGTCATTTATAGAAGAACTAGAAAAGTGCTTAGTCAAGAAAGTGCTCAAAGAAAGTTCTCTTATAGATAGCTTAAAGTAGAAGTCCCTTGTAAGTAGACAAAAGCAGACTATAGAAAAAGGAGCTCAAACTCTAGGTGTTTATTTATCAATAATTGAGAATACAAATAAGTTAGCTAGCTACTGCTTCTAATGAGATTTAGCATTCTTTGCCTCCTAAATATGGAAAATTTAGTCATATTCATTGGTAGCATTTTTATACTGACAAGTAGTATACTCAAGGTTGTAGATAGCCTATAGTATATTGGTGGAGGACTGAAAAAAGGTAAACTTCTTTGTTTGCTTGCTGGAGATAATGGTAATGCCACTCTAAAAGGTGACACTATGCTAGTAGAATACCAAGGTCATATTAAATAAGACCTGAGCTAAAGTAATTGCTAAGAGTTAAATGCTCATGAAAGATAGATGGAATGGCTACAGTTGCTAATATCATCAGTCTCAGCTATAAAAGGGACAAGCTAGAGATATAGCAATAAGATTAAGATATTAAAAGTACTTGCAAAATGGAGACTTAAGAAAGGCTTACTGAGTTAAGCTGGAAAGAGAGATTACAAGTGAGATAGAAATATTTCAGGAACAAAAAAATCTTACTATAGAGAGTATACTACAAGGATATGACACGAAATGCTCACCTATATTGTTTACCTGTATAGAAACCTAAGAAAGCTCAAGAATGAGCAGAAGACAGTATATAAAAAGGTACAAACAGAATTTTGTAAATAAAGACCTTTAGAAATATGATTGTAGGAAGCCAATATAATAATCTTTATCTTATTACTATCAGACTGTTTACTGTCAGAAGTTCCAGTTGTTGGTATTATACTAGTGACAGAGATCAAGCAAAAAAGAGAATATAACAAGAACTATGCAACACTAGCCCTTAACTGTACACTAAAAAAGTTCAAAGAAGACATTATCAGTATCAGGAATTAATAGAAGATATAGAAACAGTAATATAGAAAATAATTAGAACATATAAAACCCTTAAGAGAGCTCTCATAAATGTGAAAGAATGAAGTTAGGAAGGATATTAAAAGAAATATATGAGTAACATCCACTTGTGAATGCTTTCCTGGGTAGCACACTCCTAAACAGTGAACTCTACACTGTATAACAAGCTCTTTTGGAAAATCTAGTGAATAAATTGCAAAGCTTCTTAAAAGCCTCCAACAACACTATCCATTCTAGGTGATGCACTCTGAAGGCATCCTTCAAGTCAAACCTTACAACTGAAGATACCAACTGATAGTCACCTTACTAACCTTTCCCAGACTGCTATGACTCTCCAAAACTCATCTAAAAGTGATAGTAGGTACTAAAAATGCTTACTTGATAAAATAGAAGTTAAAACTGGTCTCAAGTGATGGTATTTGGATAGGGGTTCTCTCTTTACTCTACTCTATCTGTGGCTTATGTATTAGTCTAAAAATACAAAGAACAGAACTAGAGAATGGAAACCAAAACAATAATGAAACTTTCTGAAGTCTCAAGAGTATATGGTCAGCTCTTTATTTGCAACCTGATATCAATTCAATAATTAATCTCTACTCACTAGGACCTAGTCCATTCTCTCTTTTATTTTTATGGCCACTTTTTCTCATTCCTCTATTCTAAACTCTGTTGGATCACAATCTTACACATTCCTGCCTTATTCAATTGCTTGAATGTTCATAACTTGGTAGAGCTCTCTTGTAAGTGCACACTCTTTGTAGCTAGTTGTGTTTTTGAGTGGATAACATTGCTTTCTAGTATAGTTCTAGTGTTCCTATTCCTTTAGTAAATAGATAACATCACTTTCTCTATAGTTTTCTAGAGAACAGTACTATAGCATGTTTCTGTTATTACCAAGTGGCCTCTGTGTACATATAAGCTAGAGTAGTAGATAGCTAGGCAATTCACAATACTCTGCTAAGTCTGTTCTAATAGGCTCCAAATCTGAAGTCTGGTTTTTTTAATAGCTACCACACTATCTCTCTAGTTGGTATTTGCTTAAGAGAGCCTAAGACATTATCTAGGAATGTAAGATCTTCTTGCTAATGCCTTCAATGAGGTCTTATATTCTTCAAAACCTTATGAGATTACTTTTTTTCATGGAAAAGCAATTTCTAGCATAACAACAATATCATATGTCATAAAAGAGATAACAATATAAGACTCATAGTATTTAGAGTAGGCTAGATATAAGTGTATACAAACCATGCACTACAAGTATATAAAGTAGACCCATCTATACTGGGAACCCTACTAAGTTTTCTTGTATTAAATAATACAAGTTTCCTCTTTTGACTAAACTCTCAGTCTTAAGTTATAATATTAGAACACAGTATCCTTTCCCAAGACTGCCTAGTACCAGACCCTTTCTTTCTTACTTTCTACTCATCATTAACCAAAGAGCAACACTGCTTTTTAGTTAAGAAGAAAAAGCTAGACCCCAAGCTTAAGAAACACTCATCTATTAGGCTATTAGGACAGAATAGACCATGAATGGTGAGAGCCAGGCTCAGACACCTATCTAGACATACTTGTTGTTAAAGTGAGCAGTATTGAGTAGCATACCTGTACCCCTTTTAGTAGAAAGCCTGTACTGTAGATCTATTGTAACTTGTCCATGCAGAGTGACAATGTACTCTAGTAAAGAAGCATCTAACTTAGGGATTCCCTTCTTAGTGATATTGAAATACAAATTCAATTAGAATAGTATTCAATAAGGTAGTAGATATATAATCAGTAGAATCAGTAGATAGTGTGAGATGAGACTAGTCAAGAGCTTACTAATACCTACAGAGATTTTGACAAAATCATATTATGGGTTAGAAAGAGAGACTAACACTAACTCTTTTCTCCTGTCCTCATACATCTCATCTTTATCCACACTACTACTACCTACTTGTTGTAGACACAAGCCCTTAGAGTTGGACAAGTGAATAAACCTTATACCGGGTTGATACAAGAGAACTC
>Ga0157363_1003842_pt1 | contig 13712 bp, 8 predicted proteins | sample AttsexASBM1_FD_111477 | JGI IMG/M metagenome (GOLD analysis project Ga0157363, IMG submission 111477) | Fungus gardens microbial communities from leaf cutter ant in Ribeirão Preto, State of São Paulo, Brazil - Atta sexdens ASBM1 | ecosystem: Host-associated > Fungi > Mycelium > Unclassified ...
TGGTTTACTCGGGTCGCTCAACGCCTCGATCTTTATCCAACTACGGACTAACTTTTATGTTGGCATGACGGAAGGAGAACGGCTCTGTTTATAGTCCAAATACACGTATAGTTTTTCCTGCCCGCTCTCTCTTCGCGCCCAGTTCTTTATTCAGCAGTGCATACCTTAGCTTTATCGCCGTGGCTATTTTGAAATAAAAGGCACGATTCAATATGGTATAAGTATTTTGACCCGATCTGGCAAATCAATTTGAAATGTATGTAAGTGGGCCAATAATGAATTGAAAGTGTCTATTAATCGGCACATATTTCGCTATTAGATATAAAGTAAATAAAAATGTGTAAAATATTTAATATTCCATAAGTGTAATAAAACATGCTAAAATTTATCGCTAATATGAAACTAGAAGCTGTTGTTTTCCTACGATAGACGCGTATTCATTATCCTGTAGCAATTGCAGCTTTTCCTTCGACGTCCGTCGGGAACTTAAACGAGTTACCGTGCTCGAAGCATCGATTCACGTCGCAGGCAATGAATTACGTGAGGTCCATCTCGAAGGCGATATGCTGAATCGCTCACGATCGCGAGAGAAGTTAGCGTAAGCTCTGGATAGGTCACCGCTGTTCGTCTGGCTTAGCGCGCAATATTGGTTACCGTCGACGTAATATAACATCTTGTAACGTGAAATGGATCATAATATTCCCGATGTAATACGGGCCATCTATCTGGATTTCGCTTTCTGTGCACGGCGGTTAATTTCGTGTAGAATTATATCCGCGCTTTATTCTACGATGGTCACAGTTATACGCGTTAACTCGCTCGAAATCCTAAAAGCCTGGGAACACGTACATATCGGTTGTGGATTCAAAGGCTTCGTCCACGAATGAGTTGTAATTCGCTAATGATTGCGTGCACCTTCTGTCCGCCAGCGGTATATACAATGCACGATAGCGCTGCGGATAATATAAATGCCTAACTTTTCAGAGCGCGGATTTTGTGCGAAATTTATACCCCGGTCTCGCCGATCAAGGCAATATGCTGAGATGAAAGGGTAGCTCGGTTCGGTTTCAGACGTTTGATCCTGCACCGAACACGAATAAAGTTATAAATGAATTGAAATTTAATTCAGTTAGCGGAAATTACAAAACTTTATTTCGGAAGTGTCGGTCGCCGTCCTCAAAAGAGAAAGAGAGAACAAGATAGAAAAAAAAGAAAAGGGGACAAAAACGAGAAAGCAAGAGAAAAAGCGGTACAAATACTTTTTCTTTTTGTCATATTTTGATCAAGGATTAATAGACCGTGCCGTCAACTCCTGTACTATAAGCTTATATTTTATTGCAAGTTTGCGGGCGAGATAGTATAAATATACAACTCTCTCTGAATTCGCATGGATATTGCATGTAGACACTTTCAACACTCATAAAAATAAACCAAACTTTTATGATTTAAAGGAAGAAAATAATTATGAAATATTAAGCATGATATGATCGATAATGCAATAGCTAGATAAATGTTATATATCCGAATATGACATGCTTCGATAGTACCAGTGTGCCGTCAAAATGCAACGCCAGCGGACTGGTTTGGTTGCGCATTTACATAGAATTCCGGTATGCAACTCGGTCGAGCGCATAGGGTGCAAAACAGCGCCTCGTCTCGTGCCCTTATTATAATGTATTCCCCTCGGGGGTCGAACTCGCTCCTGTAGGACACGGGTAGGATTCAACGATGTAACGTTTAGCAGACGGAAGTCTCGTGGGGTTACAGCAAGCTAGTTCCGGACGATTCCTCGCAGAACTGTAAATACGACAGGAACGACACGACGTCGATTTCCTTCGTAGAAAACCGAATTTCCTCAAACTCGTATATCCAAAGACTTCTTATCGAAGGCAAGATAAATGAAACCGAAAGAAAGAAAATAACGTGAATCTCAAAAATAATCGTATTTCTTTTTATCTTTAAAAATACATATATATATATTTTTTAACATTTTAGCACAATAATTTATTAACTTTTCAGAGCTTTCTGTGTGTTGTTATATCTAGTTTTGAATTTATACTATTTTGAGAAAAAGTACTGTATACAATAGACTACTATAAATCAAATTCAAATATACTCTTCACGCTTTTCCGTAGAATAATAATGTACCAAAATAAATGTACTTAAGAAAAAGTAAAAGTGGGACGTACTAGATTTGCAAGCTCAGAAAAGTCTTCCGCAACATTTTCTTCCTTCTTTTCCAACTTCCAAAGAAAACTTGTCGTTTCCTGATTAGATTAATATACTTTTTTTTATTCGTTTCTGTAAAACTGCGGACCAGCACGACGCGCATAGAGACAGGATGAGGGGCGGGTAAACCTACCCTTAATTAGGTACGGTAATCACGAGAGCCGAAGGGAGCAAATCCAAGTTTGATTTACCATTCACCTGTTTTATCTAGATGCAATTATGCACCCCTCGTGTATATCGAGGAACTCGTATATGGGCGGATTATGCAGGGGGCCCATCATTCGCGGAACGGAGTATAGTTGGGAAAGTAGGGGAAGTGCAGGGCGAGGAGGGACTTTTCGCGTTTTGCGCCGTTCCTAACTCACGTACAGCTGCATAACTCCATTGTTGTATCGATTCGTACGCCGTTCTCTCGCCGGGCTTTCCGCTTCATCCCTTCAGCGAAGGGCAGCGATGGGTCGGAGAAGTTCACTTTAACGAGCTTTCTCAAACTCGATTTTGACAACGCGAGGGAAAGGTTGACTTCAACGGAAAGCGCATGCCATGGAATAAACGCTCGCGTAAGGTGTGTATTTTATGTACGCACATATCTATATGTCTACGCAGAAATGCGTAGACAAAAATCGATGCGTGACAATATTGATAAGCTAGGAAAGCATTACAACTGTTGCATAAAGTATATTGCAAGACTTTCATACTTTCTATTCTGTTTGGAAACAATTTTTTATAGCCATTTTTCGAGAGAGAGAGAGAAAGAGAGAGAGAGAGAGAGAGAGAGAGAGAGAGAGAGAGAGAGAGGGAGAGAGAAGCCATTTAAATGAAATGTACTTTGTACGAACATTAAATTTAAAATAATTTTACGAAAAGAACTTTACAAAGAAACAGAGAGAGAGAGAGAGAGAGAGAGAGAGAGAGAAATTTTTATAACTTTATGTTGAATCTGTTTCACAGCAATTTAATATTTAATTAAACATCAAAACCTGCCTTATGATGCTAATAATAATTTTCATTAAGAATAAACAATTATTTTTTTTATTTTGATTTAAAGTTAGTTTTATGTACGAAGTACATTTCACTCTTTTTTTTAGTTTCAGAAAATGGAAATCCTCTCAGAGAGACTTCTCATTCCCATCACGAAAGGTTGCATGCTTCGTTGACTTTAATTTTAGGGGACACGTCGGAAATATATTAAATATAGATCAAATTTGTGCAACCTAGGGAGTATTCTGATGGGAATATGATGACAGTGGCAAAGTCGGAGAATATTTTCCATTTTAGTGATATTTCAGAAAGTATTGTACGTATTGATACCTATCTTATTTATTCTTTGTACATTAAATTTAAGAACAAACAATATCGACATAATTTGGGAATTTTGATTTTATTTTCATTAATATGGTTTGTTAGATAAATAATGTAATTATAACATTGTAACTTTTAATTAAGAAAAAAGGAAAAAATTTCTTTCTTAAAAATTTTTTTAAATAAATTTTTAAGAAAGAATAAATAAAGTAAGAATAGTCTTAAAATAAGTTTGTCTGTGATATTTACAGTCTATAGATAAAAAATCCAAAATTCTTGATACATTCTATACACATATATGTAACTCTTATGTGTAATGTCTACCTGTGTAATATCTTCATGTTTTAAGTTACACACAGACAGATGATTTCATTTACCAATGTCCGGTTTACACAATATCTCGTCAAGCGGTCTACAGCTGACAAAAGAAGAGATGCATCAGGGGCTTGACAACAATCAATGCCGATAATTCGTCGCCAGGAAATAAAATTTGAGCGAGGAAAGCGATTGCCAGAGAAACGACGAAAATCGCGAGAATGTTTTTTTATGTTTCTATATATTTGATAAGGCAATGACTTTTACGGATTCCGTGATTTTGCAAACTTATTTAAAAAACATGTACAGGCATATAAAACGTTATACCGTTTGCTTTGTACATAATATTTATTTTACATTATTTTTAACAAAATTGGTACAAAACTAATATAGCATTAATAAAAAAAAATATTAATCAAAGCCTGAAAATTAGATTGTAAAATAATATGGTGCTTTGTGCGCCATTCTGTATATACAATCATTTTAATGTAATAATGATATTTCTATAAATTTTTCCATATAAAAAATAATTCTGGATTACTGTCAATTAAATAAATAAAATTCTTCGGTATGACAATAAGTACTTTTATATGTTTATAAATTTCCTGAGACATTCTGCATACTAGCAGAACTTACTCAGACTATTTTTTAATGATTAAGCTTTTTCAATTAAAGGGACGTTGAAAAATCACAGGAGATATCTTCGCGTTATCTCAATGATATAACGCATTTAATGTATAGAGATCATTACGTGAGAGTCATACGTGGGAACGGTCGAAATAAATCGGTATCCTCGAAATTGCCAGGCACGATATTTTGGTGCATCAAGGCTCACCGACATTTTTTTTCTCCCGTATGAGATAAGTCGAGACACTTTAAAATAATTCTGCGGATCCTCGAGTGACTTCTAATAGCTCGGAAGCAACGCGTCTCGAGAGACCTTTTACGCGTTGGCATGGAGATGTGCGTGATCTAGATTCCGTATCGCCCTCGTACCCCCTAAAAAGAAAAGCGGAAGTTCCGACGACCCGGGTCGTTGTATGTAACGACGTCGCAAGGAAACGGCTTTCCAAAAGACAGCTCATAAACTCATCGAGTTTGTTAGCCTCAAGTTTCGGTTGCTAAATAGTCAGTTTCATCCATCAGTATTTTTTCTTTCTTTTGCTTCCTTTCTATTTTAGAAAAATGGAGAAACAAACAGTCTTTGTTCTGTCTTCACACAAACAGTATGAAGTCTTTTTATATACAAAGAGCTCCATATTTTATTTGTACGAATTTATTTCTACTATATGTGTGTGCGTGCATGCGTGTGTGTGTGTGTGTGTGTGTGTGTGTGTGTATTGGAATAAAAGTTCGTAGCACTTATACTTCATTTGTCTACATGTTTTTAAAGAAATTTGACAATTGTGCAGTTTGCGATAAAATTTCAACTTATCTGTTTTTTAATTGCGGTATAATAATACTTTTTAATAGAATTATCAGCAATCAAGATGCTTCTTTTATTTAATCCGCGATAATTCGGTAACAAAAAACCTCAGGAACATTTTTTAAAAAGATAACTTTGTAAGGAAGAGTTTAAGTTTTCATGTTAGAAAGTCGAAAATTTGGATACGTTACAAAACCATAAAATGAAAAAAAATTTCCCATTTTATTCAACTCGTAGCTTTCTATACGTAAAAATTATCGAACTCACAGAAACTCAAACCTTTCAAAAGTAAAGATTTCAAACTTTAAAAAATTTAAATTTCGTTTATTTTTAACAAAGTTATGACTGCTTGAAGTTCTTGAACGCTATGCACTTTTGTTCCAATCCTATATATTCGCCGTTTCATTCAATCTTCTTAAAATCTTTACTTTACGTTTACATTTACATTTTAATCTTGAATAAAATTCACATAAAATCCTATTGGTACAGACGACTGTTAATTTGTCTCGTTTGATAATCCGTTGTACTCTATATTTCGTGGGATTACTTTCCACCGAATTTTTTTATTTGGTCTTACAGTTTGGTCAATGTAAAACCATGTTAAAAAATTAACTACGTTTCTCTCGCTTTCTCTTGCCTTCTCTTCTTTCGTACCCTTTCAGCATCCAAATCTTGCCGCTCGTCTTACCTCATCCTCGCTTGCGTTCTTACCGGGAAACGAGCGATTAATGCTTCGCGAAAGTTACGGGCAGAAAACACACTTGTCGAGGAGAATAATGGCGCACGAAGAAAGGAAATCGTGAATACCGCGGCGCCGCGTAAAATAACGCTAATGTATCTTTATAACGGGCGGAAATCAAGTTTTATTATGACTCAAGATTCGCTCGAATATTTCGCTACTACCTGGCTTTAGTATAAACACATCTTGTTATTATCTTTATTCCCTTTCACAAGACGCGTACCGGTTCGTAACTTTGCTACATAAAATTGTTCGTAATTGTGAAGTGCAAATTGTTCCTGGATGCGGAGATCTTCTTCGTGAATACTGATAAAATGCATTAATTGTTAAATTAATCAAATGTTAAAATATATGAGAATTGTGTTCAAAAAAAGTACAGTTTTTGCATAAATAGCGAAAATAAGAATTGAGACAATTGAATCACTCCATATGCATGTATACGCGAATTAAAATGTAACGTAAAACATAAAAAGAAGAAACGAAGTGCGCTGTATAATCGGGATAAGGGAAAGAAGATAACAAGAACAAGATAAAAAGGTAGAATAAAGAAGGAGGAAAGGCACAAGCGAGACAAGAGGCGAGCACGATGTTAGAGGAAGAACTTACTATATACCGTTCAGCTTAATAGGCGAAGCAGGCATCACGCCGACGAAGAGAGGCAATTTTCTTTATTTCACAGCGTGTAATTATATTAAGCAACAGTGACGTTCATTCATTTCATAAAAGCGAAAAAATGAAAGGCTCAACTTTTCAGGATTTTAACATCGGTGGATCGAACGAGCGGGGGCGATGTGTATCCTGGCGGAGCTTTTCATCGGATTGGAAAAACTCATGCGAGCCAATCGAGTGTGCCCCGCGTCGCAAATATCGTTCGCGATGTTTCTCGCGTTTCATGGATTGTTTTTCGTTTCTTCTTGCCCCATACCCGGCGAACAGTAATATCGACTGCGGAAAGCAGTTGATACTCGGCAGTCACGAGAAGGAGGGATCCCTTCGCATTCCCTTCGCATTTCGTTCTCAGACTTGATAAATCTCCTAATGTCTTTTTCGCTCTTTCTCTGTTCCCCGATTTCTTGCGCTACATTTCTTCTTTCTTATAGTTCTCATTGCATGTATCGTAACTGGTACGACAGTCTTCTTTCTTTCTTAAACTCCTTCGCACGATAACTTTTGTCTATAGTTGAGTTGTTCTTACATTGAGATATATACAACTGAAACAGTAGTTTCAAGCATAAGCTTAATAATATAATTATAAAATTTCATCTTTTTTATCGCTGTATTTTGTTAAATAATTTATCAGACATAACACAAAAATTAATAAATTACTATCATATATGTAACTAAAAAAAAAAAAATATATAAAAGTTCCAAAGTTAAATCACACTAAAAAAAATCAATGTTATCTGTATTTAATTTTTCACGTAAATTTCATATAACACTGAACCTATTTTCAGTTATTTATCTTGCCTGAATTTCGAAAGTCATCTAGGAATTATTTTCTCTGAAGCATTATTTGAGAAAGAAAACCAGCGAGCTTTGATCTCGCTCCTTGAGATCCTCAGAATTGTACGGGTAAATAAATATCCCGGTAATTCGATGCGAGCCCATTAGAAGAAAAACAAAAGAATCTGAATGGGACGGAGAAATTTTCCAGCAGATAATTGAAATTGGAGACGCATTACGCTCTTTCGAGTACCTAACTGGGAACGTACTCCGCTTTCTGCGAGTACAAGCTGTGTACAAACTCGCCAATACAATACTTTTAAAAGTTTCTAAATATAACGATAAAACGAAACAACAATCCATTGTTTCTCTCGTCGCACTCAGTTTTATATTACTTATAATCCCTTAAAATATACATTTCCATCAATTCGTGTTACTTTGTTTACCGTTCATGAAGCTTTCTGTTGCCCCATCAGACAAACACGAAACTTTCTTCTCGTAGTAATATCACAAACAGAGAAAATTGCATAACTGCGTCTTCTAATTGAACGGTATTATGTAATGACAAGTTATATATAATAACAGCAGTGTTTGGAAAGATAATAAACGCGAAACTTTAATAAATAATTAAAATTTTATTTCTTTATATTTTTTACTGGATTTTAATAATTGCCAGGTTTAAATATATGAAGCTTAAATAATTTTGGTTTGCTACTATAAAGAGTTTAATAAAATGAAAATATAATTCAGGCCAAATTATTTATCCATAACCTCATCTAATTTTTATTCTTTTTTTTATTCTTTTATCCTATCTAACTGACAATAAGCGACATATCATTTCGCATCAAATGTGCCAGTTATCAAAGTTGATTCGTGCATAGTGTGCGATAGTAAGACGTATCTGACGTGCTCAATAGAGGCATCGCAGCGTGTATACAGGTACGCGAAATATACTGAGACGTAATTTGTGGATCGTTGCGTTAGCATGAGCATTTAAGCGACGTTTTCGGAAATTACGATGGGATGTACCTCGCGCAGGTGAGGAGGTTTTTGCATAAATTGTAATTAACATACCATCAATTATGATTATGACGGACACGCGTGTGGCAAGGTAGATTAATGTTTATGGGTAGCAAGCTTTATGGTCAAGAGTAATGCGAGGCGCGCAAGGTGCCAAACTGGAAATTAGATCGTAGCGCAAAGGATTTACGGTAGCTGGTAACATCAGGTAACAACGGTGTAACACTTACTGTGAAATTAATGTTAAGCCAGCAATCTCTGTTGCACGTAATGTATATGAATGTTACATGAAATATACATAGATCTTATAACATATGTATATACTTTGTCAATTCTGACACATCATCATTATTTTACATATGCAATTTTTAATTCACTTCCTATAATTCTTTTGGAAAAACAATCGAATTTACAATTTATTACATTAGTACATATTTCATTAGTATACACATAAATGACGAATGAGATAAATAGAACTATTATTAAAGTATATTGCATGTGTGAGAGAATAAGAATTTTGTATTATAACTGTTGAATCGCGTAATATCCATAAAGCGGTTTAATAATTTGACTTTATAAAGAGTAATATTTTATATTGTATGTACATGTTTTTATAAATTAAAAATAGAGCTTGTAAAAATTAACGATTGGATCGATGGTCGCCGGATGCTATCAGCTTAATGACCGACGCACGTTACAGTCGATAAAACCGACAGTCAAGCAGGGGACAGAGTTTATCGCGTATTGACAATATTTTACAATAAAGAGGTAATATACGGGGGATTTAGTTTATATTTGAAAGTTTCATCGTTATGGGTTGTGCAGTAGCTATTCTTATAGAACGCAAAGTTAAACCCACATGGAGCTCATAGAGAGAACGGCGCTTCTACTCCTCACACTAACGTGCTTTATAGTTCATCTACATCGGATACCATGGAGTGTTATTAGAACTTTTCAGTCGTATAAATCTGAGCTCGCGATGATACGACTTCCTGCAAGGATGCTCTCTAAGCCATCATAGATCCTTTAAAAACGTTAAAAAGGCTCACAAAGTTTTCCAATGCTAATAGATTTTTTATGCCTATATCTACATTGATTAGCTGTATATTACTTTAGTTTTAAAAATATGAGATATCTAAATACACTGGAGAAAATTTTTTGATTTTTGCGACTATAAATTACAGGATAAAATATGATTATGCTAGGAGCTTCATTTTTATGATTATTGCTGCTATAATAATAATAGTAATATAATTTTAATTTTAAATACATTGTGGATGATCTAATAGAAAGATCGAAATATTTATGTCATTATTATGGAATGCGAATTTATAAAATTATTTGCACAAAACATCCTGCGTTGACTTTCACGGTCCTATCTTATTATTATAAATATTACTAATATTATTATTATTATATTATTAAATATAGTAATAAAATAATAAAAATGGAGCTCCTAATCATAATTTTTAACCATGTAATTATAGTCACAACTACTAAAAACTGTAGTCCCAGTTTAGTATGCATACTAAAAAAAATATGTGTGTATAGCTATATCTTCGATTTTTAAATTTAAGATTTAAATTTAAGAAATTGATTAAACTAATGATCCGGCGGTTACTTATAGCGATTTTGGCCGTTTCGAGATATCAGTATTGTAACTTATGTATTCGGTTTCAGTTGAGCTTTTGGGTTGAGAAATCGTAATAAATCTCTGTCGTTGGCGAGATAATATTGCGAGAAGGTAAGATTCACGTCCGTAGCGCATATCCGGGAATTTGAGAGCGAATGGCAGGGATTACAGCGCGCGGCCACACGCTTTGAAACTTAGTGGTTTTAAGGTGCGCGCGCGACGCAGGAGACGTGTCGACCAAACGAATGGTCTTCCTGCTCGCGGAAGCATTTCATGCAAATTTGTCCCAGTGCGATGTCACTCGTACTTTCCAGTCTGCGACCTACTTTCCGTCTTCGCGCCCTCCTCGAGAGACGCTCGTTCTTTGCACATACAAAGTACCCGGGGACTCTTTCTAACATATAGTCTGCTTGAGCGCTGCGCTTCGTTACAATTAATTAAATATTAAATTATATGATTACGTCGTCGAGAAAAAGCGTACAGCTTTAAAATAGGCGCGCGTGAAAATACAGCGCGGATTAATTACAATCGAATTTCAATACATTTTTGTATCTCATTTAATAATTGTTATGTAAAATATGTGAATAAAACATGTGAAACATGAAATTAACTGAGAAAATAGAAAGTTCTGTCTTTCAATTATATAATTTCACTGTCGTATTTGCTATTTTTGTTTTCACTTTTATTCTCATATTTCGCGTTCCGTTTTCGCGCGGCGGACGTGCATGCATGCGCGCAACTTTCAAACACCGAGATACCCCATTTAGCCACGCCGCTAAAAATAGCTAGCGGCTTTTACGAGTGCGTCTTGAAAAATTGTTCATATGCATAGCGAAATGAAGCACGGCAGGTGCGAAACGTCGCGAAGAGCGCACGTGCGTGTATCTGCTGCCGAAAATACTGCCGATCGTATCGCGCCATGTCACGCAAACCACCCGGATTTTTAATACACTGACGCTATAACGCGCACCCTCTCGTCGCGTATATTCTATTTTTTTCCCTCCATGGGCCACAAAGTGCGTGTGCGGCGATCTAAAATTAGGATGATATGTTTCCCACGTCCCTATCTGCCGGTCAATTACCACCCTCGTCGAGAGCATCGATAAGGATTCTTCGGCTAATTGCAGCGGGGGGAATAGAAGAAGTTAATGTGTCACCGTTTTATAACACTATCGCTTTATTCCTCGCTTGCGTGGCCCGAATGCATGCTTTGTCGTATTTACGCGTACGCGTGACTGAACCAACAAATGCTTGCCGTTTGAAGCGTACACGCTTTATCGTTCGGAATTATCTATGATGGATTTTCGGATATGTAACTGTTTAAAAATCGTGTACTCAATTTTCATGCAGCGGCTGGTTCGTATATAAATGATGGTACAAAAACAATTTTAATACCTCGTTTGTATGTACAGCACGATATTTGGATTTAAAACGATGTTAGAATTTTTGAACGGATGAGTAGAGTCCCAGGATAGAAAATTACTTTTCAAATATAACGAATTGCATTTCATATATGTCTTTTCAATTTTCTCGAAAACTTAACTCTCGTAAGCTTAAGAGTCAATTTATAATTTTTATATCTCATACAAACAATATTGTCTCTTTCTCGCTAATACTGCAATGTCTAATACTTTTCTAATAATAATAGTTAATATCGGATTTATCATAAAAAGATTTATAAAAATGCAAATAATCTGTTTCTATACATTTTTTCGAATAACGCTTACATTTATCTTTTTTTTTATTCGCACCTAAAGCTCATACCTATAATCGTTATTGAATAATAAAAACTTATAAGATGAGATAATCAGAATGAATATTCGTATCTTGAAATGCAGATAATTTAATAATCACTGTTTGATTAGAAGTGAACTGTGAGAGTGTACTCAGGAAACGAAATGATTGCTAATATTAAACCTGTTATTAAAGTATTATAAGATTTCTCACAATGTTACAAACGCGATAAAATGATTATTAAATTTCACTTGACTTCATTTAAAAAGTGTAAGTTATAAATAAATAAAGACAAATTTAAAACATTAAAATAAAACTTGTATAAATAAAAATAAAAGTAAAAATAAAACTGACTTATATAAATAAATATAATAATTATTGATTTGTTTTTTAGTATTTAATTAAATTAGTTAGAGAAAATACATTACGTTTGACTTTAAAATATTTCTCATAATTTTTTTATTCATTCTTGTAATGTATTTAGATAATTGTAACATGCATATCGAAAAAATTTCTGCATATTACTTTCTATTCTTGATATCAATTTATATTATTTATAATATTTTACAATTTTCCGATATAATTTTATTTTCACAAGTTTATTACTTTAAATAAAATACAATTTGTCACTCATCGATATAATGCGCAGAGCGGAGTTGAAAGACGAACTATATTATAAAATAAAATTGTATTTGTATCCAAATTCTAGAAACGCTCAAAATAATTACTGTATTCGATAATAATCATTGTAAATAAAAAATATATTTAAACCAGATATGTTGTAATTAAATTAATAAATAACAAACAAAATAACAAATAATTAAAATTTAGTACATAACAAACAAAATAACAAATAATAAACTATTTAACGGCTGCTCCATCGGCACTCAATATCTCCCAGACTTTTGAGAGAAGTCGATTGTATCTTCAAATAAACTAGGTAATAATTTATTTAGAGTGTGTTCCATTTAACAATCGCAAGTATCATTTTATTGTTGTTGTCATCAAATATTAAACAAAAATGAAATAATGAATGCTAGCATTGCGAACGTTAAGTGGAACGTAATAGATAAACAAATAATAAAAGGGTAAAAGAATAATTGCAAAAAGAGGAAGAGAATAAGAGAGTGAGCTGAAGTTTATCGAAAGAGGGAACAACTTAGCCTTAGCTCTTTCATTAACAGAAGATTCACGAAAGTGGTTATTTGCGACCATGTGAATTAGTCAAAATATGATAATCGCACGACATCTTGCGTTCTTGACTTTAATTGCATGCAACATAATTAAGTGCAGTTTATTATTTCATGTTGCAAGGAAAGAAATACGATTCGCTTGATAATCGCAACTTCTCATAAATTAATACATCGGACAGCAGATCTAGAATAAAAAATTGATTGACAGAAAAAATTGACAAATCCAAAACACCGAATGTATGTCATGCAATTGATAAATGTGAGGTTGTACTTATTAATTAAAAGCGTCATGACATAGCATAATTCGAGAATTGATATGTTTTATATATAAATATTTGTAATATTTTATTTATGACCTGAGAATTTAAAAATAATATCATATATATAAAGTGATGTAATTATTAAAGTCAAAATAACAGCTAATGAAAGAAAAATGCAATGAATCTTTTGAAATTTAATCAAAATATGCTTTATTCTTTCTTTTATTAAAAATTAAAAAGATTGATTTTTTATTTAAAACTTTGTTTAAATAATTTTTTAAAATATATTTTTTGATTATTTTAATACAATATATTTTCATTATTTAATCTATTATTTAATCTATTTAATATATTTTTAATTTTTTATTAAATCAAATGCTTATTTAATGAAAAAATTCATTTTTGTTTTAATCAAAAA
>Ga0157363_1003843_pt1 | contig 13711 bp, 6 predicted proteins | sample AttsexASBM1_FD_111477 | JGI IMG/M metagenome (GOLD analysis project Ga0157363, IMG submission 111477) | Fungus gardens microbial communities from leaf cutter ant in Ribeirão Preto, State of São Paulo, Brazil - Atta sexdens ASBM1 | ecosystem: Host-associated > Fungi > Mycelium > Unclassified ...
AAAAAATTCTATAATTTTTGATACTTCAATATTTTAATAACGAGACATATGATGTTTCTTGATTCAAAATTCGATAACATAATTAGACTTAATCATTAATCTAATCAATATTCAGAACAACCATTCGATATGAAGATTATAAAAGAAGTTTAAAAATCTAAGAAATTATTTATGTAAAGCTAAAACATGAAGAATCTTTCTCCGATTAGATTGTAGAAATAATCAATGTATTCAGTAAATATCGAATTACATGTAACGTGTCTATTTTAGTTGTAATTTCACACACAATATAACAAATTACAGTTATATTGTTAAGTGGAAAATTACAACGGACAAATTATATATAACTTGATTCTTACTGAGAGTAATATTAATAATAAATAATTAAACGAGACTATTAACCAAAAGTTTGTAGACAAATTCTCTGAGAAAATCCTCGAATTTTCCAAGTATTTTTTTCTCCAAAAGAGAACATTATTATTATTATTATTAAATTCTCTTCTTTCAACAAAAGTGTATTTTTATTTAGAAAGTGAGGCAATTTGATCAACGTCAGTTGACGCTACAGATTTCGACAAAGCCTAAAGCCTAGTTCCTCGAGCACAAACTTATTAGAGCGACAGACCCGAGCGATAACATCTGCGCAATGGTGGGCAAAGTCATCGTCTGATCTTTTTAAAGGCCTGTCGGCTGTTTAAAGAAGACTGTAAAAGGTTGATATTATACGGAAGGAGTCAAGCCGCGATTACGACGTGCACACGAGCGTGCGATCGTGCCGCCGAAAACTGTCCCGACGTGGTCGAGTGGCTGATTTCTGCTACCAGAAGCTTGGGCTACCACGTTCCAACTGATAACGCCGCAGACAAGTGGCACGTGTCGCCGGCGCTTCCTCCAAAATGGCAGACAATGATGCACTTAACGGAATCAACGTTGAAGATATAGACTAAACCAGACCACGGTTTCTGATAATTCATTTTTAGAGTGCACGCGCCACGACTTTTCCATCCAGCCATGTGATCATCTTTTGTATATAAAAATGCAATAATAATTCGACATTATAGATGTTATAATCTTACAAGGAATGTTTAAACCTATTATGCCCAATTTTTTCACCTTTAGATAACCTTACTCAAGAGATACCTCCCAGAATACAATGGAGATAATCTCCTGGATAATCCACAGCTTATCTCGAAGTGAAGAAGTTGGGCATAACAATAAAAATCAATGATTCAAGAGATATTGTTTCGTCTATAACAGAGATACAAAATAAGTTTTAATGCGCGATTTTGAGAAGAAATGACATCTAACGTATTCGCTTGTAATAAATTTTTATAGTATTTCCTTTTTAATTTATACTGTGTAGTAATAAAAAACAAATCTATGTTAGCAAATATTTTATGCAATAATCTTACATTATATTCTCTTATAAATAACCAGTAGGTATTATATACATATGTCTTTTTAATATACTAAACTTGTAGACGTTAGTTAACCTTTTTTAAGAGTGGCTGCTTTTTTCAATCTGTACAAACAAATAATATGTATGTAAATAATATGTATGTAATAAATTTTGAATCTGTATTCTTCTTACAATTAATTATTATATAAATAACCAAAACTATATATTTTTTTAATATTAAACATAGATTTCTATTCACCGAATTTTGTACCGATTTAAGGGTGATTGCTTTATTCAAATAGATTATTAAGACGATCATGTCACGATTTGATTGCTCTTAGCAATCGGATATATCACCCATCATGGTATATCCGGGTCATGTCTACATCGCAACGAGATTCTGACCGACAACGAAAGGTATCGCAATCCTTCGCGAAAATCGTGGCTGATTCTGGAATATTTGAGAAGGACACATTCGTTCCCGGTTTTTACGATGTCCATTCTTTTAGTACTCGAGTAGCCATAGCCCTTAAAATCCTCCCCGACGACCGAGGATCTTTCTGATACCCGGCGAGGGTCCCCCGTGGGAACGTTTTCCACATATTTATACCCTCTTATCTAAACTTTAGATTTTTGGATTGGCCACGGCGATTTATGATTATCGTGTACCCAGTACGCGCTACGATTTCCTAATCTTCGCACTTTTCAAGGGTTCTTTTAAACCTTGCCCTTTTTTGCGCCGTATTTCGCTCGTATACTTTTGTTAATCTTTCTAATTTCATAAAAGTTCATTAAATATGACTGTAACTCGGTGTGTTTTTAAAATAATATCTCTTTTAAAATAATATTATTTCATAAAAATAATTTTATCATTGAAATTACAATTAAAAGATTCATAAATATTATTGAAACTTTATGAATCTAAGTCAAAAAACCATTACTTTTCAAGAAAAAAATCTTGCAATTTTATAATTCCAATTTATTGGCAATTACATAAATAAAACGATCGATAAATCGTTTACTATAATGGTTATACGAATAGAACACTATATGTGTGTAAATAAAATATTATTTTATGTTAATGTTATCGTAAATGCAATTTAAGAAAGAAAGTTTCAATAATAATTCTAATAACACTATTCATATAATTTAATCATATATATGATAAAGTCATAAATAAATATCATACAACTTTTATATCATATAACTATAATTATATAAAAAGTTATCATCGTATATAACTACTTTTTTTAAGCTGTTTATAAAAGAGTTAAATTCGCGACTGCAGAATCGAAGTTTGCTTGGAATGCAGGTCCTTCTATCGTTAGACTTTTACGCGTACACGAAGCTATCTTATAGATATCTTAGGCAGATCGCAAAGGCTACATCATCTATCGAAACTGCAATCCTGAATTACTCTGAAGGGGGGAGATTACGAACGACGGAGCGTTCAGACTTCGACATAGGGCTTGAGAGACAACGTGGGTGGCAACAATAGCTCTCTCTCAGGCGACCAGATTCTGGTGGCGCGACACGCATTGTACGACCGCGGTTTGAAGGTGATTGATCACCATTGCCGATCGCACGCACACGCGTGTGTCCCGGTCGAACGCTTCCACGCACACGGGCGTGCGTAAGAGCGAGCGTGGCTGACAACGAATCGCTCGTCGTCGTCGTCCAGATCTGGATTTTCGATGGAAGAAAACCGCGGGGGGTCCGCACCACTTGAAGGCCCCGATCCTGACTGATCGAGAAATAAAAGCGCAGCGACCAACTGGCCCTCGAATGGCGGACGCGGGATTCACTGGGACTAATGGAGATTAAATTTCGTCACAATTTGTTCAGTTCAATTTAGAACAGTTTTCGATTCTTATCTACACTGAGAAAAAATATAGTCAATTTTAATAAATATTTAGTTGAATACTGTCAACTAAATATTTATTAAATATAAAGACATATTTATTTGATACAAGAAACATTAATTTGATTTAACAATCATTTTACTGAATGAATATTTATTTATAGTAAGTAAATAATGTTTAGTTGGCAGTATTGAACTAAATATTTATTAAAATTGACTATATTTTTTTCTCAGTGTAGATAACTTTTTCATTCTTTCTTAAAAAATAATAATAAAAACATTCTTATCGCAATTATTTTGAAAAAATATTTGAGACATAAAAGTGAATTTTAGAAAAATATATGAGATACAAGAGTGACTGAAATTTCTTCAAGATTATACGAATAAGATAAATATTTTGAACAATTTTAATTTTTTTTGTAAAAGTAATTTATAAATATAAATTTGCTTAGATAAAAATTGATCTTCATAATGACAATACTCGTGAATTTAAATAAATTTTTAACTTTTTATACTTCATTTAGTAGATATGTATCGTGAAAACTTGTTTAGACTTTAACTTTTGCTTTCTTTATGATTCAAATTTAATTTCCTTCAAATTGAATTTTTTATTCAAATATATTTACTGTTACATTAGTTTTGTTAGGCAATATATGATCTAATAAATTTAAATCACACAATTACACATTTACAAATATTTTTGAAAACTTCAGAAACTATTTTTCTTCATGATTTTATTTATACAAAATACACATGATATAAGATTTCAAGATGTTTCAATCCGAGGGAAAAATATATTTAGAACGTGTGTTGGAAGAAAAGTCGTTTGACGAAAAGCAGGATGCTTTAAGAGGCAGCTTTCGGAGTCCTGTATCGTTCGTGCATCACGCGGCATACGGTTCACCAATGTAATATCACATGTCCATTCTGAAGCCGGGTGTGTCTCATATCGCACGATTTGTCTCAAAACGAGCAAACGTTGCAAATAGACAGCGGACACAATGTGCTTCCAAAAAAATGCATATGTGCGAGAATTATTGTGTATTATTATAAAAATATTTTATATCGTAATGTGTACTGTTTTAATCACGATAATTATTCCCGTTTATATTCATCGTTATTCTATACTTAATTTTACTCTATTATTATTTATTATATTCATTATTTCTTTCTAGTAGTTTAGAAAAAATTTTATCTACCTCTCTATTGTATTTAATGTTTATTAATACAAAATTATTAATACAATTATTAATACAAAAATATGTAATAATACCTTATAAATTTAGTTTATCTATTGTGCAAATACACAAATTAGAAAGAACAATTTTTTTGCTGAAATAATCTAAATAATCTAAATAATCTAAAAATTTATAGATAGATTCAGATCTAAAAATAATTTTATTGGATCATAAAAGAATTACATAAATATGATGAGCAAAAAATTTTTGATATTTTAGCAAGCAGTTTAAGCGTTCTATAATACATAACTATTTTGATAGCCCAACAAAATTATTTTCGGATCTAGAATTTAAATTTTTAGATACTTCAGTAAAGTTATTTCTCTCGGTTTTTTTTCTATACAGTAAGCACAATGTGCTTCTAAAAAATGTATTTACTATTCGACATTCTGTTTTCAAGAAATAAATATACAAAATTTATTTAAATCAATAGATATCTCGCAAATATAATCAACTTAAAATATTGAGAAGAAAACGTTCATTTAACTAAATTAATTAAGTTCGCCTTTATTTTTTTTTTAAATTTTTTTGGAAAATGTATTTAAGTTAAATATGATATGTTTGGCTTAAATATATGCATTCTGCATTGAAAAAAATTATGACGAATTAAATTAATTTAATCAAATGAACAATTTTTTTCTCACTGTATACATATACATATATATTCAATTGTGTCATATTTCGAAATATAAATTTATTTTGCAATCTACATTCAATTTCTTAGTATATTTCAAACGATAGTTTAAAGCCAAGAATCGCTCGAATGTTAATTACATTTATTGCATAAAGAGAATTATGAAAAGCGTATGAATAATTCTTGCTCGTATGCGGAGCGTGAAATTTACGAGCAATTCCAGTCGTTCGTTAACGGCCAGACTGTAAGCGTAAAAGTAAGGCAATTCGGTTCGTTATCGGTCTCTGCAGCAGGCAGAGAGATCTAAGGAGATCTTTTCTCTGCGGTAACGTATGTTTTCGCGGGCGCGGGACCCTGTTCACACAACAAATTTGCACGCAATTCTTCGCTCGCGTGCGTAAGAATAATTATGACTGTGTATCGTTGCACACACGTATTTTTGCATGCTCTCATTTACAGGTCCTTTCCCGAGTGGCTCTCAAGAAGACTCTATATCGCGCGAAAAATCTTACACTCTTTTGATGAAGTAAATTCTGAGCCTTACTTTGTATAAGTTATATGTCGTGTATTCTCCATAGATTATAAAACAGGAAAAAAAACAGTCTCTGTTCGTTGAAATATAGTGCAAGTAAATATATATGAAATATGATCAAATAATCAGATATTAGATTCTTAGCTTAAGGATGTATTACACATTTTTATAAATGAGTTAGTGTTTGTATAAATAAATAGCATATACATATGAAAGTTGTATTATTTATAACATTCTATTTTTATTAAATAGACAATACATTTTTATTTATTTTATTTGTAATTATTTTTTATTGTTATAATATTAAAATTTAAATAATGACAAAAATCTCAATTTTTTTTAAATATTTAAAATTATTTATGCAAAGTTTCATTGCGAAAAAATATTTATTTATTTATTTATAAAACAACAATCCGCGTAATAAAATTAATAAATGAAAAATATCTAAATGACAATATCATTTCACGTTTAAAAATAACTTAAAAAGCATTAAAAAAAATTTTTAGTTTATTTTTAGTTTGCAAAGATTTTTCTATTTACCATTCCCAGAAAATTAAAAATAGAACATTTTTTAAACGATTTCTTCGAATCGAACCTGTATCATAATTTTATCGATATATTATTTTCTTTGGTTATATCTGTGTGCAGTAAATAGTGAAAACTTTTAGCTGATCTTTTTTTGAAACATAATAACGCGCCTGAGGAGTGGCGAAGCGCGTATTAAATTAATTATTATTACTACCAAGAAACGATGCTATCACGCTGTGTGAAATGTTCTATTTACCGGCTTGCGAAAAGAGTGAGATTTTTCTCGCGTACGAATCGATAAAGTCATAAAATCATTCGCAAGAAATTTATGGGCGACTTTATCACGATAATTGCATCTCGCTCTCGAATACACCCTCGTCGACTTACCTCGGATTTCATATTAATTAGGTAGCGCGACAGAGCGGAATTACAGAGGGACCAGTGAATTCATTAAACCTTTATTAATCGTTATAGAACCGGTACTCTTGTTCGCGAACGGCCGTCGCCACTCCGAAAGGAAAAAGAGAGAAAACAGAAAATAAGGGAAGCGAGAGAGAATAGTAGAAATATCGACAACTTCATCTATAAAGATTATTGAAACGTTAATTTTAATCATACATCATAAAAATCATTCGATTATATTTTTTATATAAAAGGCTCTTATATCCACTTCATATGTACTAAAAAAAAATTCTCTTTATCAACATTACAAATGATTTTTTATACTATTCTATTCCACGTATCAAAATCCCCTGAAAATCATTCAATTTTATTTTTATAAAAGATTCTTAACTTTATAAGTATTTTATAAACAACTTCTCTTTTCTAAAATGTCTCAATGTTGCAAATGATTTTTTGATGCTTTTCTATTCCATGTATCGAAATAATGCTGAAAATTAGATGCTGGAAAAAATGCCATTCTCGTACTTGCGTTGATTGCAGTGATTTGAAAACAAGCTTCAGAGTAATGCTAGTAATTCGCAATCCACAATCTAACTATTCTGTTTCCATCTCTACGTGAAATCGATCATTACCGCTAATGTTGCAGCGTATAGGCGGTAATGATTGATCTTGCATGAAAATTACATCGAGATAACTTGGTTGCAAAATACGAATATTTAGCGGCAATCACGCAAGTTTCGCGCGGAAACTAAAGCTCGCTGAAAGTTTCCCTCAGCTCCATTGCTCTATTTTCACATGATTTACGAGCGGCGAACCGAAACTTTCGAACGCGAGAACGGTGGATGCGAAGCGTCTTCGAAGAAAAACGAAAGAAAAACAGGGTGGAAAAGAGATAAATCACGATTTGCTGGCGGCGGAAAATGCAATTGCGCGAATTGCTCGAACATCATCCCTTCCTGCTTCCGTATCCGTTACAGAAATCTCACAAGTTCTTTACACGTTAGATGAAAATTTGTACAAAAAGATTACTACAGTATGTAAGTGAAAAAAATCTGAAAAATTATATTCATTCGAAATTATTTCTATTTTAAATAAATGATTGCTACATAAATATCACGATTCATCAGATCATCATAAAGATGGTAAAGAAATCATGGATTTTTAAAGACAAAGACAATAGTTATTTTATTAATTTTATAAATAATAATATTGTCAAACAATACCTATCAGTAAAATACCTATCAGTAAAATTTCTTTGAATTCAACTTGCCGCAGCAAATTGTTATAATTTATTTACGGTAATAATGAAATAAATCATTATTGCGAAAGATATTAATATATAAATACAAATCCATAAAATAAAAATTAGTAACAGTTTAAATATATTTGTTTAAATATACATATTTATGTCGAAAATAAGACAAATTGATATTTGAATTATTAAATAAAGAAATTCTTCATATATAACGTATAACAAAATATTTAATAACTTCCTATGCATGATGCATAATCCATTCTAAATTAAAGCATTAAAAATTCTCATTAAAAATTAATAAATACAAAATTTAATTCTCTCATAAAAAATTAATAGACATGAGACGTCTGCTCTAAATAAATTTTACATATTGCGAGCAGAGTGTGGGTTACATAGGGTAGCCGACGTGTCTCGTTTCTCAACCAGGGTACCAGCAGGATGTGCGGCCCTGAGGAAGGGAGCACCACGATTTCGTCGGGATGGCACGTATGCGGGACGTCGCGACGGGCGACTAGAAATCTACGCGCAAGTTCCGATGGTATCTCTCGCGCTCCGGGCCGAGAGTCGAGAGGCACCCCCTCGGCGACTACGGCACAGATCTCGCGCCATTACTCAGCCCAGCGAGCGGTGGTACGACCAGCACCGGCATAAAGCAGCATAAACAGCGGGTCCTCGCGCGGGACGACTGCGGCCGCCCATCGAGCGCTGGACATCGCGTAAAAATGAGTTGTGTCAACGTGCCCAAGGGGCCCCCCCGACACGATCGCTCCACCAGGTGGCCCTGGCGGCTCATTTTATTAGGTCGTTACGAGAACTCGTCTGTTTTCGTGTAATAACTCGTGGGTCCTAGAAGAAAGGGAGGGGGACACGCGGAGGAAGTTGGATATAAGACTAGATTTTGGAGGATTTTGGCGAAGAAAGGAAAATATACTATAATATCCTAAAATTCAAACATAATAAAAATCCCAATAAACATCAACTAGCAGTAACATAACATTAATGTTACTGCTAGTTAATTTACACTTAATAATATAAATGTAAAATGTACGTAGTTACATTGTTGAGTGAAATAACATTGGCGTTATTTAATGAGTAATTTAAGTACAGGAAATAAAAACAGGAAATAAATTTCAATATATCTGTAATGTATATATCAAATATTGATTTCTGATAGTTTGAAATCTGTTATTTCCTGATGTTCCTTTTGCCTATGTTTTTCAATTGTGCATTAGGCTTTACTGTTAATTGATGTCAATCTTTTGTTCTTCTCACTGAAAAGAACAAAAGGTTGATATTTTATTGACTTATACGTATATTAAAAGAAAAGCCTTACTCTTTCTCTTATCTCACATGAGTTTTTGCTTCTGATTTCCCAAGACTGCACTCGATGCGGAATTTATTAATAATTTACTGTTACGATTTATGTAAAAGATTTTTTGGGGATCTGTGAAGCTAGCACGACATTCTATTAAGATAAAAAATAATGACAGTTCCAGCACTTTTCATAGCTCTACAGCTTCTATTTAAAAATAAACAAAAGTTCCGAATTTTTTATATGAAAAAATCAAATATGCAAATATAGCGTGCTAACTTCGCAAATCTAGCACAATAATTTTCCTCTAAAGTACAAGAAAATGATAAATATTAGTACTTTTACTTCCGAATAGTTCTACTAAGGTCTAGTTCCACAACTCATAGTTAACTCTTAATGAAAGTTTAACTTATTCATCATCTCTTTCCAATTAGAATTCTGTATGAAATTAATATTTTTGGTTTATATCCTCAAAAAGAAACAATTTTGCTAACGTATTTAAAAATTTAGCTACATGAAGATAATTTGAAAATAATTTTGTTGAATCATCAAAATCATTATGAAAAAAAATCTCAAGCATGATGAACGATGCTGTAAAAAATTTCTAGTAATCAATTTGAACAGTCTACATAATTATTTTCATGATATTGTATAATTATTTTAATGATCCAACACAATTATTTTCAGATCTGTATCTAGCTAAATTATTAAGTACTTTAGCAAAACCATTCTTTCCACAGATAATAGTACTCATATAACCCAGTAAACACCAACTAAAGCAATATAACATCAGTGTTATAATTTCATATTCAACAATATAAACGTAATATAACACATCTATTACATGCTGAGTGTGAAATTGTACCATTAAATATACGTTACTTTTAATTGATGTTTATTAAAAGGTGTGTATTCAATTGGATATCTGTAGTAGTCAAAGTGTTAAAAATCAAAATTCAAAAAGATGCAAATTTTTAAAGTTCAATATACTGCAAAATATTCGTATTCGAGGAATGCCCGAAGGTAATTATCGCAGAAATTTTTGTCGGCGCCAGGCGCCCGCTCATTCCGATAGATCAATTACTAGGATTACATCGTGCCTGCATCTGTAGCTGCATTACGTCGCTCGGACAGCGCACGTCCGGCGCATTCCTGTACCTATACACCTCGCGTAGACGCGGCTATCGATTCGAGATGATTAGCGATAATGTCAAGGGAGTCCGGAGGCACGTCCGCGATGGCTCCGTGACCAAGGCGCGCCTTCTGTGTCGGCTGCGGTCGCCAACGTACAGCCGCCGATCTACGTAACTATGATTCCACCTAATTGAAGTAACCACAGGGCGCAACGCGCCACGTTACGCCGGCGAATCGCAATCGACCATGGGAAGAGACAGGACGGAGGAAAGAGCAGCGGGTGCTTCTTCGCGAGCAAAAAGGAACGCGAGAGAGACTGTTTCGACTGCTTCGAGAAAAAGCAGTGGCGGATCCCTCAACAGGCGATGTTCATTCGTAATATATCGGGTTTCGCGTGTGAGAACATTTTGCATTATGAAACATACTTTATCATAAAAAATAAAATTGTAAATGGCTTTAGATTCTCATTCTTCTTATTTCCATTGAATATTTTATACATAGAAAAAGTAATGTTATATAATAAACAATATTAGATTTTTAATTGGAAATAATCTTGTTAATTTAATGATATTAATGATAATAATGACATTAATAATATTATTTATTTTATTAAATAATATAAAATTTATTTTATTAAATAATAAAATAATATTTATTTTATTAAAACAAGAGTTTGACATATTTGTTTCATCAAAGTATTTGAACAAAATTGTTAATTCAATTGAAACTGTTTAAAATTGTTTTCAAATTGTAAAAATAATATTATTGATATAACAGCACACGGAAAGGATAATTTGTTAAAGTTTCTAAAAATTTAATTAAATACAGATTTGAAAATAATTTTGTTGGACTATCAAAATAATTAAATACAACGCTCAAACTGATTGCCAGAATCAACAAAACTTTTTACAACATACTTGAGATTCCTACGTAACTATTTTGAGTCAACCAAAATTATTTTCAGATCTATATTTAGCTAAAGTTTTAAATAATTCAGCAAAATCGTTTCTTTCCATGTATTGAGTAAACTACACTACATAAACAAAAATATATACTAATACAATAAAAACGTATATTCATCTCTCATACATAATAAATCAAATTCAAATCAATAATAAATCAGATAAAACCAAAACTATCATCTATCACTAAATAATTAAAACTTCAAGCGGCTTTCATCGCGCATTAATTTCTCGTCTTAAGGCGCCGCGTTCATCGGATCCGCCACTGAATGGAGAAGAGACGAGGAGGTGGAGGAGGGACGGGGGGAGGAGGCACGTGAAGGGCACGGAGAAGAACGGCCGTGTGGATGACGGTGGGCGATCCACGTCGGCGATATCCCATCATCCCGTCAAATGACCGCCTCCCGTGTTTCTGCGTCTCTACGGTCCCTGCATTTCCGCTCGCACGTGCCGGATCGACGAGGGGATCCTCGGCTCCGGTTCTTGGCCCGGGAGTACCTCCGAGTACTCCCTGTATCTCGCGGTTGTCATTACCGATCAAGATGAAGGAACGTGCGCGCAAGAAAAAAGATCGATCGATCTAATACGTTCAAGCGACAATTACAGATATAGATTTGAGTTTCACGATTTGAACACTTGAGATAAAAAAAAAATTAAAGCTTCCTCGAGAGGCCAACAACATTCTTGATATGGATATTTAAAATATAGAAATCGAAAATAGAATATCAATCTCGCGATTGATTTCTGAACGACATGAGAAAAATTTTCTCAGCATCAATATATATTATATTAAGATTTTCAATACACACGTATTTCAGCTTCGCATAAATTAACTGATAATAAGTGAATGTATAAACAGAGTATTCTTTTTAATCTTGTAAAAAAATTCCTAAAAATTTCAAGTTTTCTAGATATTTTCGTTCAAATTTCTAAGTAAACAATTTTTAAAAAAGAGAGAGAATATAAAAGTAAAATTCCCAAAATTCCCCCAAATACTGATAAAAAAAATGTATTTCCGCATTTTATATGATGTATAATGCATTATTTTATTCTTAGTGTTCATCGATTAATTGGAAATGCTTGATATACAATATTTCAAGAATAGAAAAAAAATTTTCTGAAAATTCTAAGTTTTCAGATTTCTCTAGGTAGTATAAATTATCCTGTATTGTATGTTCAGATTTTCATCAGAGTCATATAATCTGTTATTTATATTCCTGTTAGACTGTACTAAAATTTTCTTTCTCGCTTTCGCCAAATACTATATATTATATATTATACGTATTTCATTTAAAGTTCATAAAAAAGTGTATACTAATTCAACTATCAAGTCTAGAAATCTGTTCAGAATAAATTCTAATAATTGGAATAATTTTTCCTATATAAAAAACCAAAATACAATAGAAATCTAGAAAATAATTAAATAATTTCGATCAGAATCCATTCCGAATGATTCCATAATACATGCCCAGGTATCCCAAGAACAACAAGTCATTATGATATCAAAATGATGTCAAAATGACTCTAAAACGATCATTAAAAGTTATTTTTCGATCATTTTCGATTCATTTTAATGTCATTTTGACGTTATCGTGACTTGTTTTGCTTTGCATTTTATTCTTATTGTTTACTGAATGTTAAATAAAAAAAACTGATATCTGGGGATAAGAGTCTAAACGCACTCTTGCTTGAATATCAATAAAATTTCATGAAAATCCCTGATTTTCAAAAAAATTGTAAAAATTCTATATTTATTTTATTAAATTTTACCGCAAAAGTTCTATATTTTCTAGATTTTTCCAAGAATCTTGATAAATTTAATTTACTCACCAGTCGATGACGCTCCCTCTTTTCCTCGGTCATCATGTTCTCGTCCGCTGCTCCATCGCTCCGGAAGCTCGTTTGCAGAGATGCAGACTCCTCGAGGCGGCACCACCAACCGCGATTGCACAAACACGCACAAAATAATCGCCCGTCATTTTATACGGCACTCCCGACGTTTTATCGCGCGCACGATCAACAGCGGATTGTTCACGCGATTGGCACAATAAACGCGATATCGCGATCTCTGTATCAGCTTCTTTTTATGGCACTTATTATCAGTCTCCCAACTGAGATCGACCAGTAACGGTCAAATATGGTCAAAAAGTACTTAAGCTAAACGCAAAAGTCGGTTAGTTTCGTCAAACTTTCAAAAATTTTTAGTCCGCACTTGCCGGCTCTTCCAATACAATTATCCGTGTACATACGCATATTACTTTATCAAATTGCGTCCCAAAATTTCAAAATTCACACTTCAAACGAACAAATAATCCACGAAACGTCGCGATCGTCAATTATTGTCAGTGCAGCGTTCGCGAGAATCCGCATGAAGTTGCTGCGACGCGGACGCGTCCCGAAAAGTTCCAATGACGCGTTGCCAACTTCGCACAACGCGTGACGTCATCATGATAA
>Ga0157363_1003845_pt1 | contig 13707 bp, 4 predicted proteins | sample AttsexASBM1_FD_111477 | JGI IMG/M metagenome (GOLD analysis project Ga0157363, IMG submission 111477) | Fungus gardens microbial communities from leaf cutter ant in Ribeirão Preto, State of São Paulo, Brazil - Atta sexdens ASBM1 | ecosystem: Host-associated > Fungi > Mycelium > Unclassified ...
AATTTAGAAATTGTTGATTGAGTCCAACGAAATTATTTTGACATCTAGCAAAATTTAATTTTAGATACTTCAACAAAATCGTTTGTTCTATGTATCCAATTTATTATATCTAATACTTATTCTAGTATCACGGCGACCGCTGCCAGTATCGGCGCGGCTGGAATTCCGCAAGCCGGCCTAGTGACCATGGTCATGGTGTTGGACACAGTACGACTTCCGGCCAACGATGTCTTCTTAATTATCGCGGTTGATTGGTTACTGTGAGTGTGTTCTTTCTTTCATTACACTAAATTTAAAAGAAATATCTGTAATGTTAAACACGATGCGCTTGCATAATTTGCAGAGATCGATGTAGAACAACCATTAATGTTATCGGTGACTCGCTCGGCGCAGGAATCGTTCAGCATCTCAGCAGGAACGAGCTCGCGACATTACCTCACAGCACGCAGCAAACGCAAAACGGAGCCGATTGTCACGCGACTACATCGATATGAGTTGGGGTGTTTATTAATCGTTAAATCGCATCTTCTTAAGAGCTTCGCGATCGAAAGATTAATCACCTATGACAAACATATCGGTACATTTATTGCGCGGCTCGTTGAAATATTGCCATATAACTTCTTGGACTTGCGAGAGTCCAAGAATTGAAGAATATATATATACAAGAAAATAAATTTAACTTAAGGATTAGGATTAAGAGTATAAATAAATAAGGACGATAACATGATATTACTTGTTATAGCCGTGTCATGTCTAAGATTTCTAATTTTTGAGTTTTTATACATAAGTTATCATAAAATTTTGAGGAATACTGTACGCCATTGACGGGTATCTACATTTTTAATCGTACAATATGGCAACGATCGCGAGACGCGATCTTGACAAAGTGTTCTTGCGTACTCAGAGTAAGTGTTCTGTTTTTATCTTAGCCAAATAATCAGTTTAGTTATTAATTATCCTCCACAAACCAGACTACGAAGGGAGCAATCGATACTGTATCATCATATCCTAATGCCATATCTGCGATATAAACGCATGCGGAATGCGAGGAGCGCGCGAATATTTTCCTTCAATTATCTGTATGCAAGTACTGTAAAAGAAAAGAGGATTATTTGGTAGTCACTTACTTGACATCCATTCTGCGACACAAAATATAAGTACGTAACTATAGGACAATGAAATATTGGTTATTAATGTGTAGCTCGCGGTGCGAGCGATGTTCTTTAAATGATTTTCGAATATAAAATATGCTTGAAACTAAATAACTTCTTAACTTTAGTCGTCGTAGACTCCATAAGCAAATTTGCTTGTAAAATGTATAAGTATATAGAACATATATATATATACATTATATATTCTTGTCTTCCATTTTTGCGTTTTACCAGAATTACGCTTATATGATATTTTAATGTTTTCGTTTCAGCCGCATAATTTGCACAGTCCTTTCCTTTGCGTGTTATCTCTACGTTTCTTCAGAAGATTGCATTTATGATTGCGGAATTTATAAAAGATTCACGAAAAACAAAATGTATTTTGAGAAATTGACTTTATTATAATTTTACGATAAAGAGTCACAAAGTGTTTATTGTTACTTTTTTTGTATGACAATAGAAGCGAGGATTACATGTGTAATTTTTGCTTGCGTATATTATTCCGCGGCGATACGTGTTAGAAAATAATTTATATATATATATATATATATATATATATATATATATATATATATATCGTCATGCAGTTCGTGCCATAGATTATTGCCATCATGTTTCGAGGGTAGCTTTTACACCTACTTGATATCCAGTGAATAAAAGCAGACTTAATAAGTTCGATGCCATTAGTAACAACCGCGAAACTTAACCCTTAAGTATGAAGCAATGTTGATTATTTCACAACCTCATTTTTCGATTGAGAAAACGAATATGCAATTTTTCGCATTTTATTTCTTCTTTTTGTTTCTTCATGCGATAGAAAAAAATTCGATAAATCGTAAAACAGTCTGACGAAAATAAAAATCGAAGGATAATTTGTCTTTGTAGAAATTTAATATTATTACTAGTCAATTATTATAATATATGCTCACATATTTTGAGTATTAAAAATATTATTCACTATAAATAGTACTTTTAATACTTGAAATAAATGATGAATTTGCTAATATAAGTATTAAATTTCTATACAGATAAAAATAAGGAGAGAATGATAGAAGCGTAAACAAAGCTTTTAAGAGGCGAAAACTGAGATAACGAAAAAGAAGATAAGGATCTCTTTCACGTTTTCGTTGTCTCAATTTTCGTCTTCTCGAAAATTGAGAAAGAATTTTTTTGTTTACTCTTCTGCCACACTTTCCATGTATTCAACTTACGTTTCAATTTTTATTTTTGCCAAGGAAGAACGTAAACTTTCGAAAAATATACATTCAATCGTTGAGCATATCTATCAAATGACGAAAAGCAAAATCCGTACTTAAGGGTTGAAATACCTTTCCTTTTTTTACAATCTTTCGTCTTTCGGCACAACAAATATGACCATTGCTAAATCGTGATGTCTTTGCGTGACATGTAAAAGAATTATGTGGAGAAAATAACAAAAAGAAAAAATTAATAAACGTATCGCCTTTTATTCACGTAAATCCTTTGCTTTAAGATCCCTTTGTTATTTTTTTATACAAAAATTTTCTAATTTCTGACTTCTGCCACATAGCACAGATTGAAAAATATCAAAATTTATAACATAATTACTGATCTGAATCTATTTGTCTAGAAAATTTTATTTATATTAATTAAAAGACACTGATTAATTTCAAGGAACAAAAGTAATATAATTCATCAATAATAACAATCAATAAAACAAATCAAAATCTCATCATCTCATATATTTTTTATAAAATCTAAAAATTCACAAATGTGATCTTTTCGTACAAATATTTATAATTTATTATAGAAATCGATCTGGCTCACGCCGATGTAAATTCAAATCATATAAGATTCTAAAAGTCGAACAGACTTAAATATTAAACTTCTACATTTAATTTTATTCTTAATTCATCGAATCGAAAATCGATTCGATAAATCGAGTTATCGAAGTCGCAATCAATTTTATCAATATGATTTTTCTAAAAATATTACGTTATCCATAAGATAATTAATTCTTACTTAATTTTAAACAAATCCTCCATAAATTATACTAATATATCAATATTTACTATTTCAAATTAAAGTTCATAAAATTTAACAAATCTTCCCAACTAAATATATAAATCTATTTTCAATTAAATTATAATTTCTTCCTTAATAAATTAATATATAAAATTTTATATGGTTTTTTCGTCCCATAATCTCATCTAAAAATTTTTATTTAATCACTAAATTCAATATTTTAACCTAACCTAAGACAGCTTAAATTTCATTCTTACATTCATTTCAATTTACAATTAAAAAACAATTTATGCTTTATACAGTTAATATATTGCAGCCATTTAATTAATATTAATCATTGAGTAATAAAATATTTTTTATTATAATCAAAAAACTATATTTTTATTAAACAGTTGAGCTTAACTAATTTACCTAATTTCTAAAATAAAAATTCCTAATATAATTTCAATTTTTTAATATTTTTCCAATTTTATTTATTTTATCATTATTTTTTATTCTTATTAATTTAAAACAATATTTTCTTACATAATTAAATCTATATAATTATTAAATTATTTTCATTATTTTTTAAACTCTATATATTATTTACCTATTTTAATACCATAAATAACTTTCTACTTCTACCGAACTACTTCTAAAAAAGAATAAATATTAAGTATATTTTAATAAAAATAAAGCAATTGTTGTTAAATACTTTTAGTACTCCAAATAATTAATAACTTTTTTTCATAAATAAATTGGTCAGGATCAGAGATTTCTGTATTACAATTACCGTAAAAGACTCAACGTTTATATATGATATATTAATAATCCTTTAACATATAACAGATTTACATATATTTAGATTTTTAATCTTAAAAGAATCTTACAACAGTTGCAAACAGCTGCTTTTTTTGCTGAACACGTCCGAATTCGACGCGAAAGTTACGTTGACCGTTTCGTTTGAACTCGTTTGAACGCGCGCAGCGCGCATGCGCGGCCGTTATGTTTGCTTCACTCTACGTCGCAAAACGTCGCAGTTATTCGGTCGGTCGGGACGGCGCCGAGTTGCGTCGTGTTCACTTCACTTTGATCATATTTTTCTCACTATTCCGTACGCGAGTGATATCGTGCATTCAAGTGTGAACCGTTAGCACGAATCGCGATGTGCAAGAATCTCGGATTGAACGAGAGTTACAGACGACGGAACGGCACGATGGACAGCGGATTGATGTGAGAGTCAATTCATTCATATTAATCTTTTTATCTATCATATTCATGTCGTTTATCCGCAATTTTATGTTCCGATTACGTTCAAGCAGATTATTATTTATTCCTGAATATAAACTCGTTCTTATCTCTGCGTAGTGCAATCGAGCCGATTCAATCGCGCGAAAGTAGTTAGAATGGGAACAATTTGAAGTTTATTATGCGTACGCGCGCGAAATTCTCGCAATGGCGTCGCAATTTTCCAGGTGTGCCACCTTCCTACGACGAACTTTCCGAGCTATAACCTCAATTCGTTTGAATTCCTTCGAGCTGATTGTAAACATAACCGTACATTGCGTTGATCGCAATGTGCCGACTTTCAAAAATATCAGATTCTCTCTTTCTGACTGCAGTATATTTTACTGGAATATTAATCCTTCTAATAAATGTAGGATAATGCCGATATATTCTGCGATTCAATGAGAAGTTCGAGAACGAGGGATAATTGGTTAGGTTAGCCGAAGTATGTCGGTGAAGATGCTTGACGTGGCGTTTTTACAAGCATGCAGTTTTTAATTTTTATCACAATTTATTGAGTATTTGAGTACGCTTTCAAACAACTATGAACACAATTTTGTCAACGTTGATGAGAGGCGTCTTCTGGATAATTAGCAAAACAATCAAATGTCTCGAGATTATCGTTCAAGTAGAGCTGAACTATGATAGTTTTACGAAATTCTTGTTTTTCACGTTTCTTGCAAGCACTGCACTTCTTTTTTGGTATTTGAATGATATCCAACCAGATTATTACATCGATGAGGCTTTTCACGTACCTCAGACGTTACGATATTGTGCGTGGAATTTTACGGAGGTAAACATTACAGAGAATTTGTTCTAATACTTTCGAGTGCACAAGTTGTATATTTTCTTTAATGCAGTTTTTATGCAGAAATAAATAAGTCATAAATTATTTTCAGTGGGATCCTAAAATCACTACGTTACCAGGCTTATACTTTATTACCAGCGCAATATTGTCTCCTTTTAATCTTTGCGACATTACTTACATGAGAGGTATAAATGTACTTGGAGCTTTCACAAATCTCTATCTTTTTTTTAACATTATAAAAGAGAATTGGAAGTCCCAGACGGATTGGTGGAACAAATGGTCGATTATTGGATTGATGTATAATCTTACTCTTTTTCCACCGTTATATTTTTGGTCCTTTTTTTATTATACGGATGTTATGTCTGTGAACATGGTGCTTTTAATGTTTTATTTGCACCAATGTAAGCACACGATTATGGTAGCTCTTGCAGGTAATTATTTTGCAGCTGTTTAAGCTGTCATGTGAGAAAATATACAAATAATATTATACAAATAAAAGTAATAAATCACGCAGGTTTATTGGCCGTGCTTATTCGTCAGACGAATATTATTTGGTTCGGTTTCTTTACTATAGAACGTGCATTAGATATATTTGATAGCAGGATGAAGGAGCCTATCTCGTCTGAAAAGCTCACTACTTCATTGCATTTTCTTGTAAGTAACATTACATATTACCTGTGAAAAGAAAAGTGCTATTATTAGACTGAAGATTGGGATTGAATTTGATCAATCGAAGCAAAGTTTACTAAATTTATATTGGTTTTCTTTCTTCTGATTGATTAGGATGCTTCCCAGCAATAAAACACAGTCACATTATGTAACATATTGTAGTAATACAAGTGTTGATTTGTAACTGAAATGTCACTTAACTTTTTATTTTACTATTAGAGAGAAATAAAGAAAAGGACATGTTCGAATATATCCGAATGTAATTTTGAAATTTTTTATTAAAATATATATCTTCACAAATATATATCACTTCTAGAAAATAATTTGTAATGAAATGTTAAAATTTGATATTTATATAATATTATTTATATAATATTAGATATTTATATAATGATATAAAATGTATAATAGTGAAGCATGATTGTGTCAACTTATATTATACTTGTATTATACTTGGAAAGTATGAAATCGTATATTGTGTTACACACTGTCGCTTGTGTACATTGTTGAAAAGCATCCTTAATCTTGGATCGGTTTCATAGTCAAGTCTTATATTTGTCATGTCTTAAGTACAGTCTTAAAATATCATGAACCAACCTATCAGAGACCAGTATTCATAATTGATTCTTATATTTGAGGTTGTCTTAAGTACAGTCTTAAGATGTCATAATCGCAGGGCCACATTAGCATCTTAAGACATTACTTAAGATGGTCTTAAAATAAGAACCGATTATGAATATTAGCCAGAGAGTTGTATTAGCATCTTAAGACTAATTATTTCAGATGATCTTAAAATAAGAACGAACTATGAATACTGGCTTTAGTCTTTAGCTTGATATGAGTAATATAGACAAATTAATCTAGTAAACTTCTTAAATCTTTTTTAGTTAATTTGGAGGCAATTAATGTACGAAATGCGCAAAGATCCACTGTCCTTCATCAAGTTCGTTGCGCAGATATGCGGTAGTTTACTTCCTTACTTAACGGTATGCCTCATGTTCATTGCTTTTGTCGCATGGAATGGAGGCATAGTGGTCGGCGATCGTAGTGCCCATGTTGCAACGATCCATGTTTGTCAGATATTTTATTTCTCCGCCTTTGTTTCTCTGTTCTCATGGCCGTACGTTATACCTCATTGGCAAATGTGTTTGCGATTCCTTCATCAGCATTGGATTTTCGTGAGTAGTGCTGTCGCATTGATGGCCGCAACGATATGTTCCAATACGCTCGTTCATCCGTATATTTTGGCTGATAATCGACATTATTCATTTTATGTGTGGAATCGATATATGAGCCGATACGCGGAATTCAAGTACCTGCTGATACCGATTTACTGCGCGAGCCTGTTCGCCATGTCACGGAACATTGCTCATTTGAGATTTCTCACACAGATTAATTATGTTATTTGCGTGTGCATAGTGCTGATACCTCAATTACTGGTAGAACCGCGTTATTTCATCCTCCCGTACATATTTTATCGTTTAAATATGAAAAGGCCAGAAAGGTGGCAGATTCTTTGCGAATCCTTTACGATACACGCTATCAATTTCTTGCATATTATAGTTTTCGCCACCAAAGTATTTTATTGGAAGGATCAGCCTTATGCCCAGCGAATTTCCTGGTGAAATTTATGTTGAATATACAAAATAAAAAAGAATTATATTTTTATGTAAAGTATATCGACACTTGAGAAAAATATATAGAAAGCTACATTGAAAAAAACATGAAGAAAGGTCTCTATCAAGAAATGAAAAGTGATCTATTTTGCGTGAGGTGGTCCGGTTTATGTCGAAACGTATACGGAAGTACGGTTTATATCGAGAAAATAAGAAGAATGATTTAAGTCGCTAAAATTAGAAGGGTCTATATAGCGTAATATTCACTATTCATAAATTACACAAATTTAGTGGAAACTTAAATAATATATGAATAAATGAGAAACAGGATTGAAAAGATTGAAAATTAAAATGATTCCTCCCCCCCCCTCTCTCCGTTCTCAATCATACCACTATAAAATTTATGAAAAGAAAATATATTGCGCTATATAACCTCTTCTTTAATTTTATGCTTGAACCGGTTTGAATTGTTCTTCTCATTTTCTCGATATAAATCGTACTTTGTTGCGTTCTGACATAGATCGATCTTCACTCCTTATGCAAAATATGTAGACCACTTTTTATTCATTTCTTGACATAAACCTTTCTTCATGTTTTTCTCGATATAACATCTTCTACGGCTCAAGTATCGATATTCAATATCTTTTCTCGCCTTTGTATTTCTATGAACAGTAATGTCGATTTAGAAAGACAAGTTTAAAGGGAAGATATTAAGAGAGGTAATTACTTGGAACAATAGTTTATTGTTTGTAACTAAAACTTATGGCAAAATTGCTAGCTGTTTTTATTCAGCAACAGTTTATTAATTGTAACTTCATATATTTATCATCAGCACACAATACATTAACCAATTCATTGATAATTACTCATATATGAACGAAAAAAAGTTATCATATGTTTTTTGGTCATGTTGGATTCACTATTTTGAATTTTCAATCCTGGATTCATCATCAGTGATTCAAAAAAATCCTTATAGTTGAACTTTCACGTAAAATACGAAATTATTTCACCAGTTTTGACAAAAAACATTTCGAGTCTACAGTGAACTGGTTAAACGTATTTGGATTAGCTTTAAACTCAGTGAATTTTTTGATGAATTTATGACAAACACTAAATGTACGAAATAAATAAATAAATTCTATTTTCATGTAAAGTATTCAGCGTCTTCCTCAGTGTTTCTATTTCTATGATGTCGACTTAGACAAGATTAAAGGGAAGATATTAAGAGAGATAATTACTTGGAACAATAGTTTATTGTTCATAACTGAAACTTGTGGTAAAACTGCTAGATGTCTTTGTACAGCAACAGTTTGTCAATTTATAATTTTACAGCACGATATTATCGTCAGCGCACAATATATTAAATGTATTCAATCGATTACCGAGGACTTTTTATACTTCTATTACATTTCTTCGTTATTTTGTCATATATTATCGTTTCCTCATTGAATATAAATGTTGCACGTAATGTTATAGTAAGAGGTACCGAGATGTAATTTGTGAATCTTCTTCACTTATTCTAAAATTCTTTTTTTGTTGATAGTAAGAATTATGTCTTGAGAAAATCAGGCCTGATATAAAAATATCTTTGTAAATAAATTCCGCAAAAATGAAAAAAAGAATTTTATATACGCATCAGAACAATTTTAAGTCTGTACTCCGAATTTGCAAAAATACTAAACCGGAAAAAACACGAATTAAATCATTCTTATTATAATAGAAAAAAATAGCAAGGGAAATATGTGTGCATTATAATTTTCATTCCATGAAAAAGTACTCCTATCTTCTTCAATTTTTTCGGACCTGGATGTGATATGAATATATGTATATATAAAACAAAAGATTAATTATTTTGTTTAGAAATAAAGATTTATATATACAATTTCCGGCTTGCACATATACACTCACCCTCGGGATTGCCGGAAATTTGAGCATTACTGGCGATGGAGGCGTTTTTATCTGCCTATCACGTAGAAATGATATTATAAAACAATACAATCGTATATTACAAACCGTCTAAAATCAACGCGCTAAGTACTTTCTAAGATTTCACAAAATTAAAACTAAGAGAGAGACGTCTTACTTCCTACATATTCTGATAAAACAAAAATAAAATCGTTGATCTATCTATTTCTCTTCCTCTCTTTCTCGCTCGCTCGCTTTCTCTCTCTCTCTCTCTCTCTCTCTCGCATTCTCTTTCTTTCTCACTTTACAACTAACTGTGCGAGAATCGCACATATTGCTTGTCGTAAGTTTATTGCGGACCGCATATCCATATAAATCAATTTAAAATTTAAATAACATATCTTTTATACACAAATTTCCGCACATTTTGGCAGGATATGTGAATGAGGAAAAATTTAACGCCATTTCACTTTTTCGACATTTGATCAATTTCTAAATAGTGCAATTATCCTATAGATATTTTATGTATATACTGTAATTTTTTGAATTTTGGTGTCATAGCAATAATATAAATATATAAATATATGCATATAATATATATATAAATGCATATATAAATATATGTATATATATATATCTTGTAGAACATAAGCGATAAATTATTATCATCCATACACTAGAATCATGTTTATGGCTGTAAAGCGTCACACGCTAGATGAAAGTAGATAAAGTAGAGCACTTTTATAAATTAATGTGTCGTAAGAAATTATTGGGAATTATAGGAAAATATTTTAAATTATCCTGGGGGGTCAATCATGTAATCTCATGTGAAACTTTTTACGCTTCATTTTTCACTTTTTATTTTTCACTCATCGAAATTTTACGTGAAACTTTTCACGCATAGCATGCTTGAATGCGCTTGTTTCTAGGCCGGTATTCATAGTCCGTTTTTATTTCAATATAATTTATCTCCTGAAATAATCTATCGACGAATAACATGGCCAGACTTCTATTAAATTTCAAAGTACATTTATTAATTCCGTAGATTTCCGCCTTTTCGCCACTACGGTTCAAATGAACAAATTCACATTTTCACGGTTGGAGTGTTACATGATCGACTCTCACATTAAACTAATGATATGAAATGTTCCAATATCGATATTAAAGATATAACCGAAAGTGCTACTAAATATACATATAACGAGAATAGAAAATTTTTTTGTTATTTTTCCACAGTCTTCCGAGTGTTCGTACAGCAGAACTCCTAATGCCCGAATTAATTAAGCTGACTGATAATTAATTAATACTCTGATTAATTACATAATTACAAATAACTTTATACTAACTAATTTTTAACTTTGATTTTTTTTTTAATGTACAAATTGTATAATTAAAGATAACTACTTTATTCTCCGATTAGAGAAATAATAATTGACATACGCGAAGTATTTGTATAAATAAGATTACAGGAAATTATAGATAATATTTGATCCAATATTGGTCGAATTTTTACAACGATATGTTAGATTAATGGAGATGTTCGGAATTATCAAGGTTCCACTGTACAATCCTGATTCGATATTATTCTGACGATTTCATCGGCAAGTAATCGAAACAGATTCTTTGGATTTCGCACTAAGTGCACACCTTTTTTCCTAGGTTTTTTTTAATACTATTTAACTCGCACAAACCGTGCAAGAGGAATCAAACGTAGCATTAAATATTATATCTTTCTAGGAAGTACATATTTTCTACGCATACGCACGCATTGGTAACAGAAACGCTCTATTTGATTATAATTCGCTTAATTTGCTTATGATTTCGACGTTACGCGATGAAATAAATGGCTTATGCTAAAGGAATTGAAAGAGCGCAACTCGGGAATTAAAAGTATCTCTATTCAGTCAAATATACAGGAAAGGATTGCTTGTTTCGGCGAATGCTATTCATACGATATAGGCATTCCACGATATTCGTGAAATCAATTTTTCAGATTCTTCGAAAAATCTGAAAAATTTATTCGATCGAAGTTATGATAATTATGCGCATACTACATGTTGGGCATTTTTTAAATGCTGATTTATGCTGATTTATGTGAAGGCTAAAGTCAATAAGTCAAAGATATCTTGTGCATTTCAACTTGATATTCTTCGATGGAAAATACCTGTCGAAGAAAATTTCATATTTGAATCAGAAATCCTCGTGTAAATAATAATTTCTCTATTGTTGACAAAGCTAAACTTCGATTTTCGTGCTTCGACTTTTAAACATTTATCTTCTCACTCGAAATCTTTCGAAGCTACGAGAGAAATTCTTATTAAGGGACTTGCTCTAATTCTTTATCTCGCAATCGCCTATACTTACTAATCGCATTAAGAGGCAGGATAAGATTAAATGACGATCGTTAAACATTATACTTGGTAATTAGATTAACGAGCAATGTCAAGTTCATTATTAGGAGATCGATCAACGTGAATTAAAAGGAGGACGTAAAATCGTCCAGATATTTTCACTTTTTGATCGAATCATTTGTGACCTCATGTCATACAAGTTTAGGAATGAAACTTCGCGCTATGGAATAGATTGGAATAGAATAGTCTATTTATAGAATTTGGGACGATCCCTCAGGTAGAGTAAAGTAAGTGTAAGTTAACGTTACAGTGAGTGACTTATTTGCTTTCTTTGGTCGTTGATCTGTACAATGCGCGACTTCAACATTTATACGGGTAAAGATACTTCGAAATCTCGCCTTGATTTTCACTTAACGAACATCACCATCTCACGTATCAATTAGTATTATTAATGAAGGAATTCATCTTCCTTTTCGCATTTATAGACGGAAAGAAATTACTGAATATTACTGAAGCAAAAAAATTTTGATTTGTTGGACTATCAAAATAATCATGTAAAACTTTGAAGACAATGCTGCAAAACGTTTTAACATTGTAATCATCAGTTTATATAATTTCTTTGGTGCAGATTCAAAATTATCTTCAGTATCTAGCTAAATTTTTAGATTTAGCAAAACTGATCTTTCCGTGCATCGCTTCACGAAAGTAGGAATGCCAAAAAGTAACAGTAATAGATCGTTTCAGACTACGCGTAAATTTCTATCTGCATTGTATCGAATCATAGCATTGCCCCGAGGGTCCTATTTTATTCTTTTTTTCCACCGCGGTATTCTTTCTCGGAGCAAAGGATGTCTTCGGGGCGAGTTACTTGTTGCGGATGTGTAAAAGCTGATAAAAAAACGATTCGTTTTACCGGCTATGCTTAAAGGTAATAACGACTTTCCCGCTCTCGCCGTGAGAGAGAGGGTAGATATACTTTTAGGCACTGAATCGCACAGTTTTCCGCACCTAGGAATTCCCCTGGAGTGACACCGATGAACTAGTGCGAAGGAGGAGCGGGATTACACACAAGATTCAGGTTCGAGTTCACGCATCTTCGTTGTCCCGGCCGACATCATACTATCTGCTGCTTGAGCTTCACCAGATTCGTCGCGCCATAAAGCTTCATGTCCAACGGCGCGCTCGGTTCGTTCTTCTTCGTCTGTGTGTGCCAGGCTAGCACCTTGGTGCAATTGTCCGCCAGCAGTTGGGCATCCCGTGGCTCGAACGGTGCCAGGCTCTTCAGGAACCCGTCCTCCTCGTATCCCGCGCGGAATGGCATGGTGGCATTTGGTCGCTGATGCAGGAACTTGACGTTCACGGCGAATCCAGCCATGTCCACTGGGAACTTTCGTCCAGCTACCCAACCATCATAGAACCCTGCGAATTTTCCGTTCTTCAAGATTGGCGAACTCAGTCCGAACTTGGTGCACAGTCCCACCGGAAACATCGACACTGTTTTTGTCTTGCGAATCTGAAAAAAAAAGCATGTTAAGATAAATCTTTTACAACAAATTTCAGATCTTTAGCGAAATAAATACTTGTAACCAGTCGTACCTCGTTGAAAAGTTCAATATCATAAGTATTGTCGTCGTCAGCGAAGTAGAACACGCCTTTTGTGGCGTTCGCCCTGATCCATTGTAAACCACGATTTCTGTTCGACACCCCTCGCGGCTTGGCGCCCTTTTTAAGCTTGTACTTCTCCGGCATCGGAGCTACGCAAATATAACACAAACCATTCATATCGAGAAAAATGTCTTTTTTCTCTTCTTCTTAGGTCTCTGGCCTCCCTATTGAAAAAAAATATATCACAACGTTACATAACGAAATCATGTAATTAAAACAATGTAAATCACGTAACGAATTGTTTCAAATCAGTACGTAATTTTTTTAAATAA
>Ga0157363_1003846_pt1 | contig 13707 bp, 11 predicted proteins | sample AttsexASBM1_FD_111477 | JGI IMG/M metagenome (GOLD analysis project Ga0157363, IMG submission 111477) | Fungus gardens microbial communities from leaf cutter ant in Ribeirão Preto, State of São Paulo, Brazil - Atta sexdens ASBM1 | ecosystem: Host-associated > Fungi > Mycelium > Unclassified ...
GGGGTTATGTTGACAGATGCCCAAGTTTATTGTATGACGTCTATGATCTATTTATTTCGACCACCACTTACCGCTAAAGTCATCTATAGGAAAACGGCGGAAGCAAAGTTGTACACCTAATAAGTAAACAGCACGATCTCCCCGCTTCACGTACGCCACTCAATGAGTACCAGGTTCATCAGCATTATTCAAATTTACTATACTGCTCTCGTTTCGATACACTCCCCCTGTTGGTAAGATAATACGCATAAAAATATCTCTAAAATATGGAATACGCATACGTTTTGCAGTTGTAGTCACTTCGGCATTTTTGGCAACTGTTTAACGTTTTTTTTTAATCTTTTTTATTTTTTCCGATGTGACCTATCCACGCTTGCATGGAGCGAGGTAAACTCCATGACCTTCCATGACGCGGTTATGACGTTTCAGTTCTTCCATCTGACATTACGCGGCTTTATTATTGTTTACAGCTTTTGCGACTCTTGCCGCGCCGCTGATCAATGAGTCGAAGACTCCCAACAGCGGTAAAATAGATAAGATATCACCGCTTTTTGTCACCGGTAATATTCATTTTTTCGTCAGCTTTTATTTCTTCGTTTTCAAGCTCATACCAATTTTCGTTTTGGCTTTCATAGCCTCAAACAGCTGTGGCAGCTCTCTCTCTCTCAGAGTCGAATCTTTCGCGGTAATCCGTTTCCTCCTCAACAAATATTTTGTCAGCTACGTGTCGTTTCATGAGATGTTTGCTCCGCGAATAAACTGTGTTCGCGACACGCCGCATTCAACGGATTAATACCTCGATCGTCTCTAGCCAATCGCTTTTCTAAATGCGTACCTAAACCACAAAATTGATATCCAGAAATATGCAACTCGATCGGAAATGCGTTTATCATGATTTAAAAATACAACGTTTTGTTGTTGATATTTGCTACAACTTCTTATAAACGGTGCTGGACCATCAACGATCAATGGCAAGACAAATTATAATGTTTCAAGCAGCGACGATGTTGCTGAATCTCTAAATCAGCTTTTATGTGCTCGGATAATCTGTCCTACAGTTGATCTATGTAATTCTTAAACTCTCGTAGCAAAATAATTTTCAACATATATTCCAACTCTTTAACGATTAAACTGTGTACATCACAGTTGTCCGACACGATAAGAAATATTTTGAATATTGAGCGGTTTCGTTTTGCGCGCTACTATAAACATCCGCTCTCGATATCGTTTTTTTCATTATTATCAGTGTCGTGAAGAGAGAAGATATAAAGTTCGTGCGACAATCACAGACAATCAAAGTGATTAAGTCGACAATAAAATACAGACTGAAAAAGAAATACGCAAGCACGGAAACATGCTGCTGATTTCTATATGCGGATATTTCATATGCTAAAACAACTGAAAACAAAACAAACGTTTGATAAGTTTGCTGAAAAGTCTACATAGCATATGTTTCGAGAACATGTATATTCAAAGTCGTACAACAGCCAAAATATTAATACTTGGATAATTTATTAACACCTATTGAAGAAATAGATTATTTTACATTTTCCAATAATAACGATATAATATTACCGAACGAGGCGCTTCAAAATTTTATTTTTGTCTTCGATGACGTGTCATGCGACAAACAAGACACGATCAGAGAGTACTTTGCGATGGGTCGATACGCGAATATCGACTGCTTCTATTTGTGTCAGACGTACGCAAAAATACCGAAACGATTTTATACGCGATAATTTATTGATCCTGTTCAAATAGAATGGTACCAATCTGAAACAATGATGATATATACAATGATCATGTAAACATCGATATGTCTTACGAGAATTTCTACGAACTATGTCGTTGCTGTTGGCAACAAAAGTATGAATTCGTAGTGATAAACAAAGACAGTGCGAATGGACGATACAGAAAAGGATTTAATGCGATATCTTAACGTGGTTAGTTGTCAACTACACATTTCCTTTCGAGTGTAACATGGATAACAGCAAAGAACTGAGACCGCGAGAGAATAGCAAAAACGAGTGAATTGATTCGTAAAAAGTATTGCGCTTTAAAAACCGGCAAAGTAGATGAAGATATAGCATTGGAAAAATTTTAAGCCTATCGTTGAACTTTTAAAACAGATTGTCGGAACACTACTAATGATGAATCTCAACTAATTAAAAAAGAAGTCAACGCTGTAACGGAAAAATATTAAGAAAAGAAAATCTAAAGATAATGAAAGATGTTTATGATGATAATTTTAGTGATGACTTCTGGATAATTCATGGCTTCAATTAACACCATCGTCTAAAAAGCAACGAACGAAAGAATCAAACATTACGTCGAATTCCAATTATGAGTTGCCTGAACCACACGAATCATCGTACGAACGTTCGTACATTCCTTCAGTTGAAGATGTTTATGAAACGCCCAATGAACTGTTTGAAATGTTAGTTAAATCTTTGTAAACGCGACAAGTTCGTGAGGAGTTGCATAATCAATTGGGGGCACTTGGACAAAAATACATAAACATGCTTTTCAGTGGTGACGGAGAAAAGAAAATCGATCATGTTTATGGCGTATACTTCAGAGAGAACGGCACGATGCTCGGCGACAAATATTTCGATACGTAGACACGAATGATTTTGTGATTGTAGATGAAGTAAAGTATAAAGGTACACATTACAAAGTACGAATTAATTTTCGAAAGAATCTCCGATGACACTATTTACACAAAGGATGATAAACTAGCATACAAAAAGTATACTGTTGGCAACGAATGCTCACAGACGCAGTCATAAAGCGGATAATCCAATAGTGGACAACAAAGGATTCAAATATAAGAATATAATAGCACTCTTGGTGTCAGGTAAAATACAAGTTGGAACGGACATGCTACGCGCCAGAAATCTAAATAATAAGGTGAAAGAATCAGAAAAGGTGTAATACCACGACTCTAAACGACAATAAAAATGATTATATTCATCCTAACGAACTAGTGGATCGTCTCTGATTGCTTGAGGCCTCGCGTCAGGCAGAACGATGACGAAATATTGTCTATTATCAAGGAGCTTCGTGAAGCTAGCTTTATTATAAATTGAAACGAGATACACAGTCATTTTAGTTGACAGAAATGACGATGAACAACGTATTTGTAAGAACTTTGTCATATTTTACACATTACGCAACAATAATCATAACATAACGTAACATATCTGAGAAGAAAAGCCTCGAAAAGTAGCGATTGGTAGAAGAACTGCACGCTCCGGCGAGAAAAAATTTTCCACGCAGACGTGTCACAGTTTACGGATACGATGTAGCCTGACAAGCTGATGTAGTCGAGATGCGCCCTTACACGAGTCAAGGTTATCACTATATTCTCACCATTATAGATGTGTTGAATAAACACGCATGGGCCGTACTGCTAAACCAAGAGTGAAAATGATATGACTACAGCGATCGGAAAGATAATTCGAAACAATGGAAGATGTTCGAAAAATTTGCAACAAACCGATATAGGAAAAGAATTTTACAACGCAAACGTGCAAAAACTCCTGAAAAAACACAACATAATTATCACATCATTATTCAACATATTCCATAATGAAGATATCTGTCGTTGAACAGTTCAATCATACGTTGAAAAATGATATGTGGAAACAATTTCAATAGAAATTATAAATGGATCAACTTGCTACCGTGTCTCGTGTCTAAGTACAACACGCGAAAGCGTATGATCGAACAATCAGTATGTGGCCCATCGATGTGACTCCCATAATTGCTAACAACCTCTTAAACACGGTGTACAGTAGCGTAAAGGTCGCACTCCCGCGATTCAAAGTGATGGGTGACTCGGTACGTGTGAGCAAATTCAAGACGATCTTTGAGAAAGGTTACACACCAAATTGGATTACGGAGATGTTTAGAACCGTCTAAGTACAGAAAATTAATCCTGTGTATCTACTAGAAGATTACCACGGAAAATCGGTCGCTGGAGGATTCTATGAGTATGAGTTGCATCGTGTCACTAATTCCAATATATCTAGTTGAAAAGGTATTGCGTAAAAAAGAAGACAAGATTTACATGAAATGGCTCGGATTTGATAATTCGCACAAACTCTTGGATACACAAGGATAGAGTGTTATAAAAATAAAATTTATTACAAATTGTATAATTATTTGTTCCCTATGTAAATATATATTAAATATAAATGCATCATACATGTTGCATATATTACACATATTACAGATGCATATGTACACATACATGTGTATATACGTACCAACGTACATACATATTATACATACTATACATAATATACATATTTTACGTACTATACATAATATACATATTAAACGTATTATACATCATATGCAAGTATTTTTATTAACAAAAGAAATACATAATACATAAATAAATACGAGAAAAAAGAAATGAATTTATAATAATATTTTATAATATCCCCATGGCAACGTGTCAGTGGAATCTAGAACAATGTACCACTTATCGTTGTATGGGCTCAGAGCGATTTTTGTTTTGGATATGATGTATACTTTGTGCAATTTCTTATGCACTGCCTGCGCATCATTTCAATTGTGTCATTGAACGTTATAGATCTCGCTACAACGTTGCTCTTGACACCTTTTGTCTTCTTAGTTTTTTGCCATCAATGCGCAAGGCATACATTTTCGCTCTAAGCCCGATGAATTCAGTGATCACTCCATTGTTTTCATCTTTCATTAAACCGAAAACTTTTTTATTTATTAGTGGAATGTCATAAGTCGATCACGTAATCAGTTGAATCTATTGATATCGCGTTTCCTAACAGCATAGACATCATCGCATTCGATAAATAAGGCTGTCTATGTCGGTATACATAATTTTACATTTTTCATGAAAGAGCGGTAACGTGTAACTCGTAATGAAATTCGTACAAACGTTTTAGATATATCAACGATGTATATACTTGCGTTTGTCGAATTTCATTTCGAGTTTCCGCATTTCTATCGCGACTAGGCTCTCAGAAAAAACGCTTCTATTGTGAAAGTTTGTGAAAGGTTTCGTGATGATTGCCTCTACACCATATCTCCCAATGCATTGCACGAGTCGCACATTTATATGGTTACGCACATTCTCCATCTTGTCTTGCCGAAAAACCGCATTGTTCATTAATTTGAATAAGTTTTTCTCGAACTCATTCTTTGCTTAAGTTCTAAAATTTGTAATGAGTTCGATGTAGTGTTTGTAACGATTCGCGACGAAGATTGCGCAAGTTGCAGTACGATGGATTTTTGTAATACGAAGACCGTGACGAGTACATTGCTGCAGATTACGATAATGTATGACGTAATGCTTTTTATCATACAATGTCGCGAGGAGATTCTCCTCTCGTTTGCCGGGTTTTAAGTCTGTATTCAAAGCAGAACAAATTGCTAAAACATCATATGAGTGAAAGGATTTGAGAAGAATTACGTCATCTGTATACATGAAGAGCTCGGAGGACAGAAAAACATTAGACAAATCAGAGACAAATACAATATTAAAGAGTAAAGGTCCGAGAATGGAACCTGGAGAACACCCGAGAGAACGGCATGAATTGATGAAAAAAGAGAAAAAGGATTATTGTTGGTCTTGCTGCGTGCAGGATGGATTTGTGGTGGCACAGCCACCACAATGTACAATCACCATCCAAATTTCCTGCGATATGATTGCTTCGACAGCACTTGATCGAGAAAAATAAAATTTTTCTTGCTTTCCAAACTTTATTTGAACAAGTTTCAGATGCGAGCGAACGTGTTTTACAATAGATGCAGAAAGGGTTTCAACGATGCGATAGCGCAATAAAAATCTTTAGCACGAGACGAGACAGTTAGAGCGGCCATGATGATCTGGGTGTTGCTAATCGATTACGCGCATCGCATGCGTCGTTTAACGACATCTCGCGGATTGATCGATATTTATCGGGCGATATGACTAGAAGCCGTAAACGACATACACCGTCCGCCTTGAAAAGGTTAACTTTCAATGTGACATACAAGCATAAACTCGTTAGCGTAATAAAACGTGAATTGCTTTGATGCAACTCAATATCGCATCTAATCATTGCATTGAAAAACAACGAAGATTAAATCTAGATACGCAAGCTGAAAAATAATACAATAAATTCTTATCCAAAGATAAAAGAGAAACTTGCGCGAGACATGGCAATTAAAGGGTAATAGTTAAAGACACTTAACCTAACACAAATGATTAATAAAGTATGGACTAGGCTTCAATTGATAGCTTAGACAACGGCCTCACGTAGGAATTCTTGGCAATCTTCACAGTTGCGGTGCGTGCGATACTGTCGGGACCAGGATAAACCTCCTAGACTCATCCCATTGCTCCCCATTGCTCACTGAAGTGAGGCTAGGTTCTATTGCTTTAGTACGAGTTGGTTAGTTAATAATTGAGTTCCCTTGTTAGCCATCCATTTGATTCGTGTAGAGAGTGAAGATACTCACCTACGCCAAAAATGCTGCCGGGTCACAAGAAAGACCATTCAAAGCGCCAACCAAGAAGTGTCCCGGGCTTAGATAAGCTAGGTCGTTAAAATCGGCGCTTAACGGTAAGAGGAGGCGTGAATTGAGAATCGCCTTTATTTTACAGAGGCTCGTTTGCATTTCCTCAAAAGAAGCCTTGCCTACTATCCGAATCATGTGGTATTTAACAGATTTTACGGCTGTCTCTCACAAACCCCCAAAATAAGATGCGTTAGGCGGGATGAAGCTTCATGAAATTTCCAACTCGCGTAAAAAATCTTTAATCTCGGATTGGACTTGTTGATTATTGTATATGTCGTATAATTCTTGAATTTGTCTATGAGCGTCCACGAAAGTGATCCCATTATCCGAGTACATTTGCACAGGTCTACCCCTACGCGAAATGAATCGCTTAAAAGCGGCAATAAAAATTTCAAACGTAAGGTCACTTATTAACTCTAAGTGGACCATCTTCGTTGCGAAGCGCACAAAAAGCACACGAAACGTATGACTTGCTCCGCGCGTTTCGACGCTTTCCCTCGTAACAAGAGCGATCCGACATAGTTTACACCGCAGTGAGAAAAAGATCTAGAGACGTTAACTCAGTTGGCCAGTAATAAGCCCATTAAGCCTTCTGTTTGACTAGGTTTAGTCCTAAAACAGGTTATACATTTTTGTATTATTCCATGTACGATGGATCGCAATGACAGCGGCCAAAAACGCTAGCGCACGAAAGCCATCATGGCTTGCAAATCCGCGCGTAAGTTTCGTGTGTGTTCACGCTTTATAATACGCTGAGTTAATATGTGGCAGGAGAATTGGATGGCACGCATTGAACGTGAGATTCGAATTTTTCAACCTCTCGCCAACTCGCATTAGTCCGCTTTCATCTAAAAAAGGAGACAACGATAAAATATTATTCGAAGCGAAATTTTCAATTTCGCTCTTGATTAGCCTTTGATATTCGCGATAGAATTCACTGTTGCACTGTTCTGCAAATACAATTTAAAGCGATGGATGTTTCAGCAGGAGACACGAAATCAGACACCGTATACGCCCGGTGCGCTTTGAATAGTCTCAAACAATATGCTATGATGCGGCATATTTTATTTAAATTGGAATACTTACAATATTTACCAAGTCGTTGACAATGCAAGGAAATGGAAGCGGCTACGCGGATTTTTCTTTGTTCGGGAGAATCTTTATTTAAGCTCGCGAAGACATTGGGCAGCCAGTGGTCTTTATCCCATTTTAGAAATTGAACACGAGATCATTCCACCATCTCTCAGCATTGATCAAATCGCAGAGATTTAGCCTTCGCGACAATATATCGATAGAGTTGTCGGAGGATGCAATATGACGCCAGTCTTTGATTTCTGTTAGGCGCTGAATTTCATCCATCCTATTTGCCACAAAAATTGACCACCGCGAGGGAGAGGTTATCCAGTTTAACGCGATCATCGAATCCGACCAAAGATAAGTCAGGCATTGCGAGAATTCCAAGAACTCTCTAACCTTGTTGATTAAACACGCTAATAATAAGGCAGCCGATAACTCTAATCGCGGTAACGAAACGGTCTTAAGCGGCGCGACGCGAGACTTTGAGCATAATAATTCGGAGTGATCATTGAAATTTGGTGCGAAGATATATGCGAGCTCTGAACGCGCGTTGGCTGGCGTCGCAAAATCCGTGCACTTCCATGGTTGATAGGCATTGAGTTTAACGCACCGAGGAATTCTTAATTGATTCAAAGTACTCATCTGTGTTCTGAAGGACCCAACGAGTGTGGATCTCCTGAAGAACGAACTCGTCCCATTGGATGGCCAATTGTCACAAATCTTGCAAGATGAGTTTTGCGATAACAATGACCGGACCCAGAAGGCCCAGAGGATCAAACAATTTAGTGGAAAGTATGATATAAGTTTTGATACAACGTGAATTTTTGACTCAAATTTGCAGAGAAATTGGAACACTCGGTGATATAGTGATCTGTATCTGAAAACGGAAATATTGTTGTTGGCCAACATTTTCGAAAATTTCTTGCGTCGCGAGTTATGGGCTCGACTCTGCATATTATTACACCTTCATGTGGAACGCCATGTTAAAATATAAAATTTGAACTGCTCACAGACATTGACATGGTTTATCGAGCGTGGTATACGTGGTCTGAGTGTTTAAACAAGTATGCGCGAGCTAATAACAAATACATGCCGTCTGATCCATCGAAACTTATTGTACTTGATATATTATGACGACAACAATCTGTACGGTTGGACATTGTGTCAATATTGCCTTATGTCGATTTTCGATAGCTCGACGACGTACAAAATTTTGACTTTACGATCATCGCGTTAAATTCGGTAACAGGCTATATTCTCGAGGTGGACGTGGAATACCCGCAACATCTTTATGATGCGTACACTGATCTATCATTTTATATGACGCGAGAAACCTCGGCAAGCGTGATGACAAGTTCCTCGCAACATTATGCAACATGCAGTGTTACGTCATACATTATCGTAATCTGCAGCAGTGTATTCATCATGGTCTCCGTATCATAAAAGTTCACCGTATGTAATCTCCATAGCTACGCGATTATATATAACTAACACAAAATTTAGAACTATGACCAAAAATTATTTTGAAAAAAAAATTTATACAAACTTATGAATAACATATTTAGCAAAACCATGAAGAATGTGCGCGATCACGTCGACGTAAAGTTATTAACAAAATGGGAAGGCAAATACGGTGTTGAGGCAATGATCGCAAAACCAAATTTCCACAGTTGTAGCGACTTTTCGGAGAATCTGATAGAACTGCGTAAGCTCGAGATTGAAATTTGACAAACCGATATACGTGGATGCATCCTCGACATATCCAAGACATATTTGTATGAATTTCACCACGAGTACATGGCACCACTGTTTCGCGAAAAATGCAAAATTATGTATATCGATACTGATAGCCTCATATATTATATAGAATGCGACAATATCTACGATATTATGAAACGTGATATAATAAGTAGATTTGACGAACAATTACTCGAGTGATAACGCGTACGGCTTTCCATTTGCAAATAAAAAAGTTCCTAGCCTTATGAAAGATGAGAATAATGGCCGAATTCGTTGAACTTAAAGCGAAAATGTATGCCTTGTGTGTAGAAGGAAAGAAGGATACGAAAAAAGCAAAGGGCGTCAAGAGAACGTTGTAGCGAGATCTATAACGTTTAAAGATTATACGCGGTGCTTGAATGACATAATCGAAATGCGCAGGCAGTCGTACATAAGATCCAAATTGTACGAGGTACACGATATCAGAAACAAAAATCACTCTAAGTCCGCACGACGATAAGTTATACCTTGATCAAAAAGTTCCCGGAATTCATTCAGAAAATTCAAAATACAAGTTTTATTCATCAAAAGTGATATTGTTCCCTTCAAAGTACTCCCCATCGACTGCAACGCACTTATGCCAGCGCTTAAACATTTCTGGAACTCTATTGTCGGTATAGCCATTAGAGCCGTCTTCGATTTTTCCATTATCTCCTTTCGGCTGTTAAAACGCGTTCCCCGTAATGGTTTTTTCATGCCACTCATAAACGGCTGTTTTCTTTAGAGTATCACTGCCGAAACAGTTTCCCAATATTTCCAAGGTTTTCACACCATTGAATCCATTTTTAACGCAAAATTTAATACAAACTCGTTGTTGCAAATTCAACTCCATTTTTAAAACTGTAAAAAATACGTGCAGAGGTAGATGTACTCAAGACGGCGTAACTTTTATAAATGTCAAGCTATGGTGATAAAATTTGGTGGGAATGTCAATGATAGATGTGGCAACCTAACCAAAAAAAAAACAGAACTCAAATCAGCTGACTCAGAGCATCTGGTGGTAATTCCGGAAACTTTTTGATCAAGGTGGTATATCGTGTCAGGTTTCATCAACACGCTACTATGCAGCGTTATCGATGTAAATAAATCACATTTGTATTATATAGTATGTTTAATATTGGATTGTCCGGAAAGTTCGTGCCGATTTTTGGTAGATTGCGTAACGACAGGTCTGAATATATCAGAACAATTGAAAACAAATGCCATATCGTAAAAGACGGTACTTCAGGCATACTTGGAAAAAATTTGATTGCGATACGTTCATTTTTGTCAGTTTCATACGCCTTTGAATACGGAAGAAAACAAAGTGCATTTTAGACATTTAATGCTTTTCTTTTACCGGAAAGGTAAAAATGCTACAAGCGGCAAACAAGATATGCGCTGTTTATGGCGAAGGTGCTATAGCTGAAAAAACTGTGCGGAAGTGATTTGCTAGGTTTAAAGCTAGTGATTTCAACTTTGAAGTTCAAGAACGCCCGGGTAGGTCCTCTACCATAGATGAAGATCAGATTAAAACACTGATCGAGAATAATCCACGTTATATGACACGTAAATTAGCAGAAATATTGAATATGTCTATGAAATGTTGAAAATTCACCATCCACGAGCATTTTGTGAAGCTACATAAACGTTTTAATGTATGGGTTCCCCACGATTTAACGGAGAAAAATCTGAATCGCATCTCCATTTGCGACTCGCTCTATAAATGCAACGAGGAGACACCATTTTTTAAGCAAGTAGTGACGGGGGATGAAAAATGGATCATTTACAATAATGTTGAGCGAAAAAGATCTTGGGGAAAGCGGAATGAACCACCTTTAGCCACTCCAAAAGCCAGTCTTCATCCAAAGAAGATCATGCTCTGTGTCTGGTGGGATTGGAAAGGGAATCCTATATTATGCTTTTATCAAACAACGAGACAATAAATTCAGAGAAGTATTGTTCCCAATTAGACGAATTAAAGACAGCAAGAACAAAAACGTTCAGAAATAGCGAATCGGAAGGGCGTCGTATTTCATCAGGACAATGCGCGGCCTCATGTGTCTTTGATAACTCGACAAAAGTTGTTGGAACTCGGTTGGGATGTTCTATCTCATCTATCATATTTCAGACCTTGCGCTCTCTGATTTCCACCTATTTTGATCATTACAAAATTCCCTTAATGGAATAAGCTTCAACTCTTTGGTCGAGGTAAACAATCACTTAGAAAAGTTTCACTGAAAAACCTGAGAGATTCTAGAAGGACGGAATTTTCAAGTTGTCTGAAAGATGGAGAAAGGTTGTAGAACAGAATGACACCTATATAATTTAATAAATGTATACTAAAATTTTAATCTTCTGCGTTTCAATTTTCCTTCAAAATTGGCACGAACTTTCCAGACAACCCAATTTGTATTATATAGTATGTTTTATATATATAACATGTATAATATGTATGTGTAACTTGTACAATATTTATAATATGTATAGTACGTATTTTTATATTAAATATAAGTTTTACAACATATTGTCTTTATCCACGAATTGTGCGAATTGTCAAATCCCAACCATTTCACGTAAACCTCATTCTTGCGCAACATCTTTTCATTGAGATGCACATCGGGATTAACGACGCTGTATTCGTATTCATATTCATAGAATCCTCCAGGAATAGGCTCTCCATGAGAATCTTTCAGAAGATACATCACTGGATTAATTTGCTGCACTTTGATAATTTTAAACACTTCTGTGCTCCAATTCGGCGTGTAACCTTTATCAAAGACTCTATTGAATTTATTCATGCCTATTGAATCATCCACTTTATATCGCGCGTGTGCGGCAATCTTTACGCGATTATAAACAGTGGTTAAGAGCCTGTCGGCGATTGCGGGGGTAATGTCGACGGGATGCATACCAATAGTTCGATGCTTGCGCGCGTTGTAATTTGATATGCGGCAAGCTATCGATCCATTTGTAATTTCCATTGTGCGTAAATTGTTTCCACATGTTCTTCTTCAATGAACAGTTGAACTGTTCGACAATCGAGGAATCATTACGGAATACGTAGAATAGTTGATGTTATGCTTCTTAAGAATTTCTGCACATCTGAGTTATAAAATTCCTTTCCTCTGTATGCAAATTTTTTGGACATCTTCGATCGTCTCGAATTATCTTTGCGATCGCTTTCGTCATTTCGTTCCCGCTCTTGGCTTTGAGCGGCTTGGCCCATACATACTTACTCAGCACATCGGTAATGGTGAGAATATAGTGGTAATCTCTGTTGAATCGCATATAAGGACGCATCTCGACCACATCCGTCTGACACAGGTCATCGAATCTGAGTCTTCGCGGAAAATTTCTTCTCGCCGGAGTGTGCAATTCATCAACCAGCAGACATTTCTTAGACATTGCGAATAATTGTTCAGCACTTCTAGAATTATCTTTTCAAATTCGTTTAGCATAACCTGCACATTATTTTGTAAGGTTACAATTTTCCTCTTGATTTCATTCAGACAATCTTTCAAATTTTGAACATTCTGCTACTGTATCGTTTGCTGCGTCAGCATCATCCATCGGTAGCGCGCGCGCATGTGTGTGTGTGCGTGTGTGAGAGAGAAGAGGAAATAGGATTATTGAGTATTGGAGACAAGGAAGGTGGTGCAGGAACACATCGGAATGAGGTGCTTATACAGGACGATGTAAGGGATGGGGTTGCTAGAAATATAGACCTATATAACTATTCTATCTCCTTCATTGGAGGGGGAGAAATAAAGTCTAAAAAGTCGGTCTCAGTCGATCGGCACGGGATCTGGTTGATATGGAGAAGTTGGGAGCTGATTTAAGAGAGGAGGGAGAGGGAATCGTTCTTCGAGAGGAGGAGAGGAATAGTTTAGGATTTCCTGGATAGCAGGATCGATGACAGAGGTTATGTCTAGCGATTATGTTTGATCTGAGACTGAGTATGAAATTTCGAAGCTGTCGTCGGTCAGTTGTGGCGGCACGGCTTGAACGGTTCCGTACTCCTGACGGAAGGGGTTGATCCCCGTTTTTTGATGTACGAATGCGCTATACTACCAAAGAGTGAACTATATATATGTGTTTTCATTAAGCGCGTATATATATATATGTGTGTGTATGTGTGTGTATGTGTGTGTATGTGTGTGTGTGTGTGTGTGTGTGTGTGTGTGTGTGTGTGTGTGTGTGTGTGGGTGTGTGTGTATTTTTATGGGGAGATATGTGGATAATCGGATGGAATGGCCGACTTATTTAGCTGCTTGGTCCACAAGATCTCTACAAGATCGGTCGAAATGAACGAGGAAA
>Ga0157363_1003847_pt1 | contig 13706 bp, 9 predicted proteins | sample AttsexASBM1_FD_111477 | JGI IMG/M metagenome (GOLD analysis project Ga0157363, IMG submission 111477) | Fungus gardens microbial communities from leaf cutter ant in Ribeirão Preto, State of São Paulo, Brazil - Atta sexdens ASBM1 | ecosystem: Host-associated > Fungi > Mycelium > Unclassified ...
ATACTTTGACTTTTTGTCGCGATATTATTAAATTTTATATTCGCAAATTATTAGTAAATACTTAATTAATTGTAAATAATTAATAGTAAATACGATCTAATTGTTATTAGTATTTCTTCTGCGTTTATCAATATTTTATTGTTATTGTATGTATTTTCGACATTTTCGAATAATCCCACATTACAAAAATTTGTTAATTACGTTCTTATATTCATTTTTATTATTTTTGAACAGCATTGATAATTATATATTGTATTGTAAATAATTATTATAGTTGTAATATCGAATTATATAAAGGATAATACAATAAAGAATAATATTTAAAAAGTTATTGCAATTTCATTAGCAATAAAATGCAATAAAATAATTAGACATAAAAACAAAAAATAAATTAAAGATCTCCCAGCAAATGAGAATGAATTAAAATGGATTGAAATTTTCTTATTTTTTTCTTATTTTTCAAAATGCGTATTTTAAAAAGCGAGTACTTTTTTTGGATTTAATTGGATTCAATTAGATTCAATTGGATGCAATTGGATTGAGAAACTGCATTTCCTATTCAAAATTTTGAATTGAACTATATTCACAGTGCACAGAAAAAGCTAATATTATTTTTAGTTTGAAGGGCATAGAGATATGTTCCATGCAATTCCTACAAATGAATAAAAATGCATTCAGGATTGAAAAGTATTCATTTTAACATTAGTGAATCAATATTTCTGAAAATCTGAATCTATCTGGGAATTTAGCAAAAACGAGCTAGAGGCCCTCCATCACCCCCGCCAATTTTATCGGCGGCCCTCTTTTCTTTGCGAGTATACTAAACTATAGAACAAACAAGCTACTAATAAATTTAGTAGCCTGTTTTTGTAGCCCAGCAAACGAGAGTAGATTGAAATGAATTGAAATGGATTCAGATTTTCAGAAATATTGCATTTTTATTCATTTAGGAATTGCATGGAGCATATCTCTATGCCTTTCAATCTAAAAATAATATTAGCTTTTTCTGTGCATAATAACACAATTGTGAATACAAAATTTTGAATAGGAAATGTTTTTCTAGTTTTTCTAGTTTTTTTCAATCCAAATACATCTAATTGAATCCAACTGAATTCAATTAAATCCAAAAAAAGTATTTGCTATTTAAAATATGCATTGAGATAGAAAAAATTTCAATCCATTTTAATTCATTCTCGTTTGCTGGATTATTCTGTTTTTTTCTAATTTTTAAAACTAGAAAAATGAGCATTAATGTTCGTTTCCACCAATGTAGATAACTTTAATATCGGTTTAACTTACTCTTCCTCTTTTTTTAACTCTCTTTAGAACTAGAAAAAGACGAAGAGTAAATTGAACCGAGATTAAAATTAATCTATTGATGAAAATCGCATAAGTGAAGTAAACATCAGGCGCATATGTAAGATGAATATTTCTGATCCACAGTTTGTGAATGTAGCACGATTATATGAATTAAAAGCGATTTCGGCTGGAAACACTAATGTGCACTGGTGCATATCGAGACCGTTGTATACTATTAATACCTACCACCGCAGCAGTGTACGTTTCGTCAGGCAAACACGGGATTCACGAAATGTGAACATTTTTCCTGTCCTGATCTGTAATGCTGGTCGGTATCATGGTCGCAAGCGTCCAGTATTTGAAGAATAGTTTTGCCATTTTCGACTGTTTGCATTCACGATTTTCACGAGAAATCTATTCGATTTGAGGTGACCGATTTTCACTAGAAAGCCTTACAGGGAGAGGGTGACAAATTGCATCACGTGATTGCATCACATCCATCACGGGCTGACCAGTTTTCTCCAATCTCTTTCATTTTTTGGAACTTTGATTCCCATACCCAATCAAAGGACATGATGCAGTTCTCTCCCTGTGAGATTCTTTAATTTTCACTTTCTTCTTTGTGCTTTTTTGAGCAAACGGCCACATTCCGACGATTTACTCCGACTTTATTCCGATGGCTTCCTTTTTGAATAGTACGCGCAAATATAATGTAAATACATAATAAAAACATAAATATTAAATATCAAACATAAATATTAAATGTTATAATATTATATTATAATATTAAATATTATTGTAATATTAAATATTATATTACTATAGTTTTAATTTAATTTGCAAAACTCACTGTTTTATCAAACATTTTCGCACAACTTTTTCAATGTAATTTTTTATTTTCGCTCTGTCTTTTTTTATGTTCTGTCAATATTAATTCACTTGATGACGATGATGTTAAAAAAATCCATGAGTACATATAAATCACTCAAAAAATTGACGCTATAGGTTGGGTATCAATTTTCAGATGAAGGCTATGCCTGGCTACAGTCCATTAGGCTGTTACGAATGTTTTGAAGCATTTTTTGATTGGTCAGATAAATTTCTTTCTTCCAATTGGTCAAGTAAAAATTTCAAAGCATTTGTAGCATCAAGTGAATCCACACCCGAAATCAGACACTAGCGACAAAATTAATACCACGTCGCACACGCTGCTTTTCAGCGTCTCATGAAAACATCAAGTTCACTGGCTCCAACAAATTTGGGGCCACTTTGCGTACATTTGTGTGGTGTACCGAACCCAGACATTCGACCCAAACACTGGCAAGGAATTGCATCATTCAACCAGTCGAACACACCAGTTGCACCGACACCCGAAATATGCAATCGGTGCGTTCCAGCCGAAATCGCTATAAGAAATGGTAAAAAATATATCAATTTCAAAATTTTTGATCGTTCTCAGCATAGACCCCAATATCCAAACACGTATTAATGCGTATACTTTAATCCTAGAAAAGGATTTTCGAATTTATGAAAGAGAAAAAAGTATTTCTTATACAAAAATTATACGTAAGCACGTATAAGAAATACTTTTTTGTTGCTTATGTGATAAAACAGGAGGTTTTAAGTTTTATCATCTTAATAGTATCTCGTTGATAACACAGCGTAAAACATAAAAACCAAAAAATAGTTAACATTACTGATGGATCATGGACATTGGCTAAGTAATTCAATTTATGGACATAGAGATGCTTCAAAATAAAATAGCAGTTAAATCCCGGGCACGGCCATTCTCAGACTTCTCTGTTTTAATATAAAATGCTTGAACTGATTGATCAAAATACAGTACCATGATATAAAAGACAGGAGTATGCTCATGCGCATAACAGCTTCAGACAATTGATCAATACTATATCAGTATCTAAAGACAAGGGTATGAGCATAATAGCTCCCGAAAATTGATCAATACGGTACCAGGATATAAAAATATGAATTACAGTATCTTCAATAAGAATCATTTTTCAATATCTGATTTCTTGTCGCTAAAATCAAATAACTTATGCATGATTTATAATGGGTAGTAGCAGTAATGGATTAAGGAGGCGTAGAAATCGACTAATCATGATTGATTATTTTTCTCACATTTAACTATGATTGGTCGATTTCTACGTTTACTCCTTAATCCACTACTGCTACTACTTATTGTAGACCATGCATTACACTAAAAATATATAATTTCAAAGAGTAATTTATTTATATTATTTTGTAAAAAAGTAATCGTTGCATATATGCGTTGATATTAACGATATTATTCGCACTAGTTTTATATTCTTGCCACGGACGCAGAAATTGTGAAAAATATTTGTATGTAAGGTGATTTTATATTTTTAATAACAATTAATACTTTTTGTAAAAATGTTCACAACATTTACCTGGGAAAATACGAGGTTATCTGAAAACTTTCTTTGCATTCTCTTCACAAAACAAAGAAAATACATATAAAACTTTGTTTAAAATTCTTATCTAATTTATGATTGTATTAACGTTACTCTAATTTTAAGCGAGAGACTTAAAACTCTCTTTATCCCTATCTTTTTTCGGTTTTAAAATGAAAGATAGAGAGAGTTTTTTAAAATTAAAGTAACGTTGGTGCAATTGGGCTTAAGATATATTATAAGAAAAAAGATTTTTGTATTTTTTTGTTTTAGATAAAATCAAGTTTAAAGAATTGTAAAGGAATTACTCATATAAAATTGTATTTAAAATTACACATAATTATACATGAGCAATTTTTTTCATTTTTCTATACTTGATTTTTTTCTAAAAGAAACAATATCATTGATTTCCGGTGTTGGAACAGATATCATTTGAAAAGTATTTATGTATAGATATAGATATTGTGTGGAAAAAGTATTTAATTATTAGTATAAATATTTTTAAATTAATTACCTCTAGATACAAGTAGGTATAGTATGAAAGTATCTGAACAATTTAAATACTTTTTAGGTACTTTTAACAGAAAGAAAGAAAAAATAGAAAAAGAAAAACAACAAATTGAAAAACATAAATAAACAAGTTTTATTTTATATGAAATTACTACTTATGTAGTAGGTACATACAAAAATGTTTATATAATGAAAATTATAATCGTACATATGTCAAAGCGATAAGCTACCATGCATTTTGTAGAATATCTTATTTTTGTTTTTATTTGAATCTTTACAATTGTTCCCTTGATCTTTATTTGAAATGAAAATTTAAAGTTCTTTGATAAAGATATGAATAAAAAAAAAATTTAATTTCCAATTCAGCTTAATTTTCAACTATAATATAATAATAAAAATGTCAATCATAAAAGAGACTAAAAAAAATACTACTTACTAATGTGAGGAATTTTTCTTGCATCCGTAATAAGCTCTATATAGATCGAGCTTCGATGCTTGGAATCAATCAAGAGAGATCACATCACATAACCAGTTTTCTCTTCTTATGAGATTTTTTTTAATCGTCATTCCACTGAATATTAACAAGAATGTACTAATGCATATTAAAACTATTGTACTGATTTAATCTGCATAAAAATAAAATGCAAATATTTCAAATTATAAAATACAGATTTTACTTAATAGTATAACAAACTGTATTGAAGATTTCAAGGTTTAATTCATTTTTATATTCATATTAAACACATATATTTATGTCAATTTATATATGTACGACATCTTTAATGTGCATCAGTACGCACTGAATGCACCTAATTGAATTCGCTATGAAATTATCTAGGCGGTGAAGCACATAAAAACATTTGCACAAAGTTGAGGCTTAAAGAAAAACGATAATTTATATAACAATCAAAAATTAAATTTCTAATATAACGACACAAAATGTATAAATACTCTTGTACCTACTTATCTAAATTTAAAAGATACTGTACAAAAGAATACTCAGGTACAAATACAGGTATAAGGATCTAGGTAATGCACTTAGATAGCTAAAGTATCTAGATACTGCATTTAGATACTTTTATTTAACATGTTCCAACGCTGTTGATTTCTTTTTACTACGCTACAAAAGAAGCAATGATGAAATGAGTGAACAACATCTACATTAAAAACATATTTTATTTGACAACCGCTACTTTTCAACACGAACTATAGTGTCGCAAGTAAACCAACGCGATTAAGTATCTTTTATATTTGTTGCGCATATTTCATAAGTACATATTTTTTTTATTTTGACGTTAGTTATTTAACAGTACGTAATCGGCCCCAAATCGCGATAATATCTAACATATCGCTATCGGTTTGATCTATTTTATAACATTGCATAGTATTCAGGAAAATTCTATTCCTTAATGAATTATACCTAAACATGCACGTCTCTGACAGTTACCAAATCCTTCACAATATCACCTCTAGTTCAAGGCAAATTTCGCCATGGAATGATTTCCGAGATGAATATTTAGCAACGAATCAACAATCATTTCTATCATGCATTGATTTGCAATCATCATTCGCAAGTTCTTTTTAAATCTTTTCGTTCTGTTAAAATGCAACGCGCAATAAATGTATGCGCTATAAATTATTTATGTACAATTATGCTGCTTGAAAATCAACATTACAAGAGCATCAGAACACATTCAAAACACAAAAAGCCGCCTTATCAAAGATCCAGACTTTCGGATTATGCTTCATATCGATCATAAATATCGCTCTATTGTCTTAAATGCGTCGTTAAAAATAAAGATCAAATGATATTTTGAATTAACTATTATATATTGATTTAGAGATACTTAGCTACCTCGACCGATCTTTGAGTATTTCGGATCTCAGGACGGCAAAATATCTAATTCAAGCACATTCTGAGTATTCGACACTCGATCGTCGCTCTTGTGCACTAGGACATTGAAGTCTCTTAGCTTTTGAGGCTGAAGAGTCGCGTTGGGATTCCTTGGAAGTGTGGCGATAGGATTAGTATTGTGATTCATGTAGGGTTTCTCGTAACGATTGATACCATTTGCTGATTCCGAATTGTGTCGTCGTTTCACCGTGGTTTCCACATTTGATTGCTTCGGTGATAAGTCCTCGAAGCACGGCACCGTTTGCATTGACACTGTGTTTCGGCAATCATTGAAAAGAGATCTGGGATTGAGAGTAACTTCGCGAGCGGATCCAAAGTGTTTGAAACCGGCGCAAATTGGTGAATTGTTCATAAAGCTACTATCGGTGGGAAGGCATGATTCAGTAATTCGTTTCTCGATTTTGATCTCGGTGACGTTTTGCCGGATTAATAAATCCGGCGCCGCTTCCGGTAGTGGCTCCTGGGAGATCGGCGGCCACTTGAGATCGCGCGCCATGTCTCGTTCAATAGCTAAAAACTTCCGTCGAGATTTATCCAAGTCATGCCAGCGATAACGCAATTTGCCAAACACGAGGTACTCTACAAACAGATACTCAACCAATAGCGCAATCACGAAATTTACTATGCCATAGCCGACCAGGATGAAGCGAAAGCCCAAATCGTCGGGCAGTATGAGTTCGAACCAATTAACCAGCCACTCGAAAGGACATATTGCGAGATAGATGGAAAAGAGACTAAGAAACACGAAAGAGGTAAGTAGGCCATAATTAGTGAAGAGGGACTTTCTATATGGCGGTCCTTTGGAGAATGCTACCGCCAAGATGATATACTGCATAGAACTGACGATAAAGACCGTGTAATTCTCTAAGCAGCTTACTTCGTCCTTATCCTCGGTTACGGCAGGGTTGAATGGTTTAAACCATGACATCTGCTGCAAATGCCAGAGACTCGTGTATTGGAAGATCGCGACGATCAGAAGTTGGGTGATCAGACTGAGAATTGGTGATGTGCTGATGAGACTATTGAGCGGTGCTATTTTTACCAGTGGGCCCTCATAGGCCTCTGTGCGACCGAAAAAGAAAGCGAATATGGAAATGATGAAGAGATCGATGTACAAAAACTCGATGTCCGTCAAATTGGACTCAATGTTGTAGAGGAGCATCACCGAGATAAATTGCGTGAGTGAGTAGGCAGCCATGTATTTAAAAATGCCAAAGGAAGTCACTAATGCGGCGCGACCTTCTCGTATTACCGTCAAAACGCAGGAGATGTTGGTTTCGCGACTGGTGAAAGGCGAGGCAACGGAAGATTCCGTGTCCGACAAGGATATCCCGGTGTGCGCCGCTTTCAATGCACCGCAATCGTTAGCACCATCTCCCACCATGGCTGCGAAAAAGAAATTTTATGTCAAATTATTAAGATTCACAAGTTGTCTTTTTGATTCGCTGCATTTGTCATTCCGTTAACCCTCCGGAGCTGATATAGATCTAATGAACCCACTCAATTAGGATATTCTCTATGTTACACCTGCAAATTTGAATTATTGCCAAAAAATTTTGTATTCAATTAAATGAGACGTTTGATGATTTTTTATTCGTGAATTTTACTATTACAACGTTTCTGATTCGACATCACTTTGTAATTATATATGGCTTATTACGTTCAATTACGTATATAATTGTTTTTGCATCAAGTAACATTTTTATAATTTATATTTTTACTTACAATAATCGCATGCAATAATAATAGATATGTATATGTTGCTAAGACTAATATTCTTATGCAACATACTACGCCATTGGTGGATCGCAGTAAAATCTTAAAATAAATTTAATATTTACACACAGAGTCACTATAAGTCACAAAAATTCACACTCGTAAAAGTGCATCTAAATATACAAATTTTGTATCATTTTTTTTTTAATAATTAAAGTATAATGTATATTTTAAAGTATATGTGTATTTTAAAATTTAGTAAGTATTTATTTTCAAGGAAAAAATAAAAAATATTTTTTAAGAAATGATGTCCCATGGTGTCCCATACCATAAGTCACAAAATAATAGAATTATGTAAAAAATAACGGTAAAGTTGAAAAGTATTTTCAATTAATATTATACATTTTTAGCATAGTCACTAATACAATAAAATATAATTAATAATTATTAAATAATAATAAAATAGAAAGTTATAAGAAAATAAATGAGAAATAACCATTAATATAAAATTTATTATGATAAAATAAAAATTAATTGCTTAAAAGTATAAACTGTCCTTTTAGTACAAATATTTTCTGTATTGTTCCGTATTGGTGATTTCATCATTAGTATTTATTGACCCATGATACCCCAATTATACATTTAATAAAAAACTATAAAAAATAAATGTTGATTATTACTTGTAACATAGTAAGTTGAAAAAAGATGCGCAAAAACTTGCACCTTATCTTCATATATGTATCTTCTACAAAAACAAAATTAAAACATTTTTATGCGGTTAAAAAATTACTATTGTATCACATTAATGATCGATGTTTTTCGATACAATAAAATTTAATCACTGCCACTTAGATAAAAATATAGGCAACGAAGTAACAGTCGTATTGTACAGTAATATTAATTTAAACATTCTAGATTATGTTAAACAATCAATGATCTATGATCCTCCGTGATTCATGAGGCCCTTGTACAAGTGAGTCGTGCGGCTCCGTATGAAAATGACTTATAATCGGATCGATCTTAACTGTTATCACATATTTATTTTATACATGTATAAGAAGTCTAGGATTATTAAGTTCAAGAACATAAAGAAGGAGAGATTAAACAATTTTATAAAGATATACAATGCTGGATTGAAATTGATATCTCAATGAGAAATGACAATAAAATCGATATCGATTCGATGTCGATTTGATTCTTTCAATATAAAATCGACATCGATTTGATATCGATTCCATTATCATTTCTCACTGAAATTTGGAGTTATAAGTATTCTTTAGATCTAGGTAACGTTTAGGAACCGATAGTCCATTCCACTTCCAGTATCATTAACATAAATTAAATGGGTCTTATCTAACGTGTAACTGTATGTTACAAATTTTAACGTCAGCTTCGGAAGCTTAAGGATACGCTATACATTGATTAATATAGATGTTTTTTTTTGTGTTCACACTTACCAACGTAATATCCTAAGGACTGCAGTTCTTGAACCAACTGCTGCTTCTGATCCGGCGACATTCTCGCAAAAATAGCACCGCGAGTCACCACTTTAGGAATCAATTCTGGATAATACTGCTTTATTAATGCCCACGTTTTTCCTGTCAACGCGAACGCGTACTTGTTCTTGGAATATTGCACACTGTAATTCAAACAGATCAATAAATCAATTACATTTATCCAATAATTTTAATAGATCTTGTCACATTGCTTAAGAACACAGATATATAAGATACTTACTCATCCGATAAATAATTGATATTGTTCTCCAACTTAGTATTACCGAAGGAACCGCTCTCGACAGTATCCAAACTAACCACACTGTTCAGATCGGATATTTCGCTGAGATCGGGCTGACTATTTGGTGAAGTTGGTGATGGTTGACTATCGCTCTTTGTGAAATAAATCTGTGGTTTCATCTGATTCTGCTGATTCGTCGAGACGGCGATCACAGGCGTACCTGGCTTCACGATGTCGCAGTCTCTGGCCACTGAGAGTGCGGTCAACATATTGTCGCCTGTTACCATCACCGTTTTAATGCACGCAGTATTTAGTTCGGCGATCACCGGTGAAGTCTCGGGCTTCAATCGGTTCTCCATAATTATGAGCGCTAAGAATGTTAAATCAATCTCGGCAGCTTCACGATTTATGCGTTGCACCTTGGCGTACGGAAGACGATTCAGAGATTTGTGCGCGAGAGCGATCACTCGATATCCTTCGGATGTATATTCTTGTAAAATAGCTGTGAAATCTGGAGGAACTACAAAAAGAACAAATAGAGATGTCATTTGTATTAATAGAATTAAAACAGTAAGATTTAATGATTACGTAAGATTATATTAAATTGTAAAACTTTAAACTTAACGTGACTCTTCATCATTGCACGATAAAATACTCAAGATTGAATTCATAAGAAATGCTTGACACAAATTTATTGTGTAACCCACTCGTCTTACGAGTAGACGAAAGATCTCTTCACGTTATTCTTTATCGTCTGACAAATATTTCTTATTCTCCTCTCTATATTCCTCACCATTAGTCACTTACAAAATATAATACAACTGTAAAGACTTACTGGATTCTGCTCTTGAGAGAGTGAGGATCATCTCTGGACTACCCTTGCAGTAAAGATCATAATGATTAGCGCCCAATGTCCTGGTAATCACGCTCATCCTTTGAAGACTGGATGTAAAAGGAAACTGCCGGACAATGCCTACTTCCAGTCCTTGTTCGCCCAGTTCCGTCGCAGAATCGCTAAACGCGGCATCACATAGATTATTGAGAGATATACCGTCTACCACATCGGAAGACATGGAGTTTTGTCGACTGAGCGTATCGCCCAAATCATTGGGCAGTCTTTTAAGAAGCTTAGAGTTTTTTGCTGGCCTGACGATCGTCGGGAAAAGCATAGAAAATTTAGATGTATCAGATACATCAGGTTCCTCCAGCGTCCATCCAGTGGATTCAAACATTTTCAAATCGAGCGGGTCACCCATCAATTGATTATCGATTATGGTGAGTCCATGGCATGTAACCATGCCAATAAGAACTTCGGATAACGATAGACTAGCGATGTCCTTGATAGGTAACTGAAACTTGCCATCTGATACACTTACCACGCCCCACATATCCAAACCGTCTTCGGTTAATGTTCCAGTCTTATCGAAGCAAATGCAATCGATGGATCCCGACACGTTAATCGTTCTCGGACTCGTGCAGTATATTTTTTTCTTTTCCAATCTACGTTGCGCTACGAGACGTCCAACCGTCATGGCAGCTGGTAACGCCGGCGGAACAACAATAGTGATGAGATCTAACGCTTCCAAAGCAACATGACTACTGTCAATGCTTTTCATTATTTTTGACACGATAGTATAAATAACGCCGATGCTGGCTATGCATGCTAGTAATGTGACGAATTTATATGAGTCTTGCTCGAACTTGAAATCCACAGGTGGGGGATACATAATGGATCGCACAAGATCACCTTTGCTGGTATTGAAACCTGTTCTGATAACCACAGCTAGAACCTAATGTTACAATACAATCATTTCCATTTATACAACATTAAAATACCAATTTACAAATATAAAATTTATATGTTAAATAAGTTGACCTTTTCACTACCGTAGTATCTTGTTTGAATAATTCTGGTACCGCAGAAAAGTGTATGCCTAGCATGTTCTTTGGTATTATATATCACATCATTGGAAGAAGGAACTGGTGTCTTTGTGACAGGTACTGATTCCCCCGTCAGCATAGATTCATTGAGAATGCAATTGCCAGTCAGCAGCACGGCATCGCATGGCATTAGACATCCATGAGACGGAATTACCAAAACGTCACCGGGCACCAAGCGTTCGGCCGGCACTATTGCAGTTTGGCCGATTGTACGATCTCGCATCACCGTGGCAACGTCAGACGAATGTACCGTCGATCGCAAATTATGCTGATTCTAAGATGAACAAAATTCGATCAGATTGATCATAACACGAGATATATAGAAACTATAAAAAAAAGGAAAAGTGACTCACTCGTCGTGTTTGGAAGACTGCCATTATAATGCCGGCACTTGACATCGCGAGAATGACCATGGCGTAGTAATAATAGTCGTCCGCGACCCACAAACAAAAACTAAATAATTGGAAGACGTAAAACGGGTTGAGCACTTCGAGGCATAACAATGTTAATATGCTCTTCACGGGAATCACAATCTCGTTATTGCCATAAACATTACGCCTATCGATGTAAATAGTCCAATTAATTAATTTAAACGACATTAAAATGTTATAATTGAGTTATGACTCATTTTCATTAGTGACCATTTCTATCAATATAGATTAATTTTAATTAACTTACTCTTCATCTTTTTATAGTTTTTCAAATTAGAAAAAGATGATAAGTAAGTTAATTGAATTGAGATTAAAGTTAATCTATATTGATGGAAATGGAAACAAAAGACACTCAAATTATATAATTTAGCTTTTACCTCATATACTGTTCCTGAGAACTAAGACCTTGTGCTTGATGTAATGTGGATGTTAAAACGTCGGTATCGAGGCCACGCAATTTCAAAAACTCCGATCTCTCCGGGTCCCAGACGTAAGTCAGCTTCTTGCAATTGAAAATGATAATGGATGGCACCTCTAAAAATATTCCCTTATGTCTGAAATGCACAAACAATGACGCAAAAAAGCATACTGATTTTTACTCACGTTTGAATTGACCCCCAAAAAGATGCACAGATAACATTGCATAAGTTTCCTTTTCTTCTTTGGTTATAACACTGCCATCCCATGCGTCATCCATCAGAGATTCTTCATGGAAAGATTTATTACTATAAAATAAAATAATAATTTAAAAATAAGTAAAGAATTGATTGAGGCTTGATGCCTATTTTTCTCTTTCTCTCTCTTTCTCTATATAAATTTTAAATACATCTTCTTTAATCTAATAATTTTTATATAATATCTTATATAAAAATAATAATTGCTAATATTCATTTTATTATCTTGTTTGATACATTACTAACATAACTTCCTTAGCGGTCACGTTCCTCAACTTCTTCACGTAATAACTTGTGTGTTTTCCTTGAAACTTTTCAATTAACAAAACGGTTTCTGCCTCTTCCAAAGAGCATTTTATGTGGGTGGCTTGAAGCATGAGATGCGGTACCCAATGGAATATCAGCCTCAGCAGACCTCCAGTAATGACAATCAGAAACCAGATAATAACGGTCCGTGCGTGGTTTCGTCTATAACTGTAACAATAATAAGCGAAAATTAAATGAACTGCGAGGTTTTCAAAGAGAATTCATTTATGAATACTTGACGTAATGCAAATGACATACCCATAAATTTCCATCTGGTCCTCTTCACCAGGATTAATGTAGTCTACGCCATTCTTCAAGTGTAGAAGGCCATTTGCTCTGGTACCTGAAACAACGCCAAAATTGTTACAACGCGTAGCCATTTGCACGCCGAACGTTCTGGTGAATGTTCGTTCACCAATAGCGAACTTTGTATGACTGACGCTTTCTCCGCGACGTTTCGTAAGATTCTACTTGTTATTGATATAGCAGTAGACGTGCAGAATGCGGCGCGTTTCTGACGGCAATGGTACTACTGGTAGCCTTTATAACTCCGATCGCGTCAAATCACGAGGGGAATGAGAGAGAATGGAAATTGTGCGGTTATCGAGGATAATCGTGATAAAGTAGCGAGATAGAACAGGACAAGCGCGTTTATTTAATATATATATATATATATATATATATATATATATATATATATATATAATATATGTAGAGCTCTATAAAACAACAAAATAAATATCTC
>Ga0157363_1003850_pt1 | contig 13695 bp, 9 predicted proteins | sample AttsexASBM1_FD_111477 | JGI IMG/M metagenome (GOLD analysis project Ga0157363, IMG submission 111477) | Fungus gardens microbial communities from leaf cutter ant in Ribeirão Preto, State of São Paulo, Brazil - Atta sexdens ASBM1 | ecosystem: Host-associated > Fungi > Mycelium > Unclassified ...
GTGTGTGTGTGTGTGTGTGTGTGTGTGTGTGTGTGTGTGTGTGTGAGTATCATTTTTCAAATAAATGAGAAATAGCTTTTATGTATATTTCATAATCCTTTTACGTTTTTTAAATACAATAATAATTCGTAAAATTTCTTTAGTATTTTTTATCGCGATTAGCATATCTTACAGCAATAATTTTATTAATGCAATTTTGTACAATCTGAAAAAATATATTTTTTGCTATGAAAAGAAACTTTTCTAAATTATAATAAAGGAGAGGTAAAAAAATCTTGATTTTATATATCAACTGATCGTGTCACGTGTATCAGCTGATCATGAGTACGTAAACGTGACAGAGTTACGACGTGTGGGAAAAAAAACAGATGTGTCCATGAATGAAGACGCGCATCGTTCGGCATGGTTCAAACCGGTAAGAAACCGACTAGTACACCAGTTCGTAGGTGCACATACAACCGGTTTATTCTTGATGGAGTGCCGGCATATCTCCTAAGGCAGAGGCGTGCGAAGAGTTGGCCCGCGTACAAAAATAATTTTGCCATCTCAGTAGTGTGCACATATATATATATATATATATATTTTGGAATTTGAATAATGTCCATTTCTATCTCAATTATTTATCTTTCTCTATTGTTTGTTTCTACGAATACAAATTAGCTCTAATTTTTAATTATAAAATCCTAATTCTTGAAAAAATAAGCAAGTTAAACCGATATTAAGGCTAATCTACACTTATAGAAATGGACATAAGAATTTAAAATTAATCTACAAATGTATATTGATGGAAAACGAATAATAGAGGAAAATAATTTTAATAAAGACGCTGACAACATTTAAGAAGCTACAATTTGTTGCATTTGTAGTATCTCTAAATATAATTTAATGAATTTCGACTTTGGTCGCTTTTGCAATTTTGATTGCCTATGTACTGTGCATTCCACGTTCATTAGGTACAGCCCTGTATAAGAATTTTGAGCCGCTTTTATCTGGAATCGTCGTGAGATTCGCTGTATTGTTAATCAAATTATCAGATGAAAATTGTCAGTAACGATATCAGTCGTTCTATTAGTACTTAGTTGAAATTACGCGTTTATTACTTATTAGAATCGGCGGAAACATGGCATGAATAATGTATTATCAAAAATAAAAAAGATTCTAAAAAGTATATTTAAATCAAGATAAAAATAAAGTCATTAAAAATTAAGTCATTGAAAAGTAATAGTAGATAAAGCATTATATATATATATTTATATAAAATTGTGATAATATATCTCTATATTAACACGTGAAGACAAGATATAAAATTACTTGGAAACGACTTTGAATACATATCATTTTTAATATGTGCTGTCGATAAATGTCTGTAAAAATTGTGATAAATTCTCGTGTTTCAATGTCAAAGGATTACAAGTGATTTCCAACAGAATATTTTGTTAATTTTATTTTATTCAAAATTTTTTTAAATAAAGTGATAATTTAATTATAAATAAAGGTATGCATCAGTATTTAAAAACCGGGTAAGTAATTTAATGAAATTGTATTATATCTAATTGTTTATGCTTCTATTAAAAAAAAGATTTATGTATATTATTTGCGATTCGAAAATCTAATATTCAAAGAATTGTAGCCAGAAGAATTTGTTCATAAATTATAACAAGCGTGCAATTTACGCGATTAGCTACTTCGTGTCTCAGTTATATAAATATCGATTGTAAATCAATTTCGGTGACATATTTGATTCAATATCGATATATTAAATATTAATATAATTTCACACCGATTAAATTCATTGCACTAAACTAGTTTATTCCGGTTTGCGCTGACCTTACTACTCTCGGCATTATCATAGTGGTTCTCAAATTATTTGTTCCTTATCATAGCGTATATCTACATTTGGTGCATTGTAAGAGCTGACGTTAATTTCTAATCTTTACATTATAATATAACTATCATTGTACGTTAATATAACAAATATAACAAACTAATTTTTGCTAAAAAAAAATTTTGAATTACTTATCGATAAGTTATTATAGTGATAAATGAAATTATTACAAATATATTACAATATCATATTATTTTGAATTAAATACTATTTTAATGAAATAATCTTTGGAAAAAATCATATATTATAAAAGGATGAAAAGAAAGATAAAGAAATTTATATTTAATACAAAAGTTTCTTAAATATTTCTAAGAGAGAAGTTGAAGATTTAAAAATAGCTAATTATGACAATGTTCAAAATTATTTTTAAAATTCACTAGGCGCTATAAGATTTTGTTGTCGCTATATTACTTTCAGAAATTATGCGTTGAATCGTGTTATTGAAAGGATATTTAAAAAATTTGAATATAATTTTTGATTATATTCTTTTACCAAATAAAATTAAAGAAAAAGTACTAAAAATATGACATAATAAAAACTTCTATCTTCTTCCAGCGAAGCCCTTCTCACTTTACCATCATTAACAGTCTTCAAGCAGGAGGCGCCTTCGCCTGAGAATCAACATAATCCTAAGTAAGTCGTCAGAGATTATATATTAATCTTTAGTATATATGATTAAACCATTTCCTGCGCATTTCTTTTCTTTGAAATATTAGGATCTGAGTAAATAAAGGTCCATTCCTTTCTTTAAATAACAACTTTACAAGTACTTTTTAAAGATATTGAAGTATAAATCAATAAGTTTTATACATTTATTAAAGTGATAAAAATTAATTCGAGGCACGAATGATCATTGTGTAGTAAAGAACTAAAAAGTCATCGTGTGTACTAAGAATTAAGATTATTTTTTTGCATGACACTATCATATAAGAATTCACTTATAATTTAGAAATAATTGAGAAATTAATTTGAAAACGTGGAATTCAAACTCAATTATGTTTGAATTGAATCCTTGAAAATTGTAAAATTCACACAATAATAATAATAGATACCAAGAACGAATATAGCCTTTTTCGCTTAATATTGTTGAATATTTCTCAATCGGGTTTTACTTTATAATTATAATCATCTTCTTCTTTCTTATTCTTAATTGGATTTTCGCGTAACATCGTTTATTTCTTGTAAACGATAGAAGCGTGCGGTACCGATGATAACAACTGGCATTACTACGATTACAACTACAATAGGAAGAGGACGACATTATCTCTCCTGCGGGGCCAGTCAGGGGTGACGGGGGTAAAAAGTATTCCGAGCGGAATTTGCCACGCGCGGCTCCCCCGCAAAGACACGGCCGCAAAGATAAGACCGCGGCTATATCGTTGCGCTCGTTCGCGGCTATTGAGAGAATAAGTCGCTCGCGTTCGGGTCAGACTTCTTACTCTCTTATGCGCGTGTTTATCGCACGGCGCGTTTTGCTCCGTAAATCCGGAGTTGGCCGTGCGATGCGCCGATTATAAACGTCAATCGCGAATCGATATCTCATCCTGTGTTTGTGGCTTTAGTATAAAGATTGAGAGGGGAGATTCTCTGGGTGGGATTGAATAGGATTCTGTGCAATGGATAACGCAGTGCGCGTGAAAGAAACACTGCAGTATGAGCTCTGCAGACGGAATAGTGATATGATCTCACGAATGAAAAGAAAAATGATTTTTACATATATCGATTTCCAATGACCTTCTAAATCTCAAATATCTTTATAGAATCGTGAAATGGTATTGAATTAAGTGATACAGTAACATTCTGTATATAAACTTTCATTCTCTTTTGAAAAGAAAATCCATTTGTTTTCCAAAATGATTATTTCGTTCGACGGCGCATATAGGAAATTACTATCCGAATCGTTATCTACCTGCAAACTTGTTATCTAAGACTAATTATTCAAATAAATGGAAAAGTGGGAAAATTATCGGGTCGCATCATATGAATCATGCGAGTTCATCACATCAATGTGTAATGAGTAGAAGATGAAATTGTAAGAGGTCGGCCCGTGATCTTATTGCTCTTCGTACTTGGCGTAAAATATGTAGATCATATAAAAGATATATTTGGATATGAGTTCGGAAAGTCGAGTATCTGCTGATTAAACGAATGATGAAACTCGTCTAATAGACATACTCGGTGTAGCCTTTCATTTGTGATTATGTTGTTGCGAGTATAATGTTGAAGTCGGGGCAAAAGCTGACGTAATATTTAAGATAATAGACCTCTCTATATAAATAACAAGTTTTTACGTTGATGATTATTTGCACGGATTTATGCGCGTCCTATCTGTGGAATTGAGTGGAAATTTCTACTGAATACCAGAATGAGAACACCCGTGGATTTGAACATCTCGCCGTCACTTTTCTTTAATTTATAGTGAGTGGCTCGATATTAATCATGGGACATTGTTGCTCTCCACGTTTGATGTGAAATATATAAATCATATAAAAAAATGAAAATAGTTCAGAAAGTCGAGTATCAGCTGGTTAGACGAATGATAAAATCACTCGTCTGATAGTAGACACATTCAGTGGCCTTTCATTTGTGATTATGTTATTGCGGGTGCAACGTTGAAGTCAGGGCAAAACTTTCTGTCTACTTTTCTTATGCGAAAATCAGCGATATGCGGTATCGATAATCTAACTAGTTTAACGTATCTTAAATATTTGTATCTTATGAATTATTTCAGTTTAAATCATGTATCGCAAAGGGCGATCAATACAGTGCCGACTAGCAATGGAAATGTCGGTTCCGTAGAGGCCGACAGCAACAACAATGGACAAACCGCGGCTAGTCTCCACCAACTCTTGTATTCCTCCAACGAGGAGTACCCGCCAAATTCAAGCGCAACCAACCACGTTTCTTCTTCTCAGCAGGGAAACGAATTAAACGAGGATTGCCGGTGAGTTATTAAATCTTAATTAATTATTATAAATTATTAAAAACGAATAATATAATTATATTGATATTATACAAATTATACAAAGATTTATATCACTCGTGTATCACTTTACTCGTGTGATGTTTTTAATTAAAGTAGCTAGTGAGGCTTTTACTAACATTTCAATCGATAAAAGGTTTATATTATTTTATTAAAATATTTTATTGTATAATACAATAAAAATGTCTTAATTTTTTTATTTTAACATAAAATATCTTCCTTCAGTTTTCAGTACGTCTTAGCAGCCGCTACCAGTATCGCCACTAAGGTTAATGAAGAAACGCTGACGTATCTAAACCAGGGGCAATCATATGAAATCAAGTTGAAAAAATTAGGCGATTTATCTGCCTATCGTGGAAAGATTCTAAAGGTACATTAATCACCCTTAAATACGAAAGAATGCTTATTCGGATGCTTCTAATGTTTGGGTAGCAGCATCTTAAAAAACGCTTTGATAGTTTCCCACGAGGTAAACAAGCGAGCTCATGCTGGTGCAGATCATTTGATAGACTGCAGATTCTTTTTAGATTCTTTAGCTAGTTTAGGAAATTATATAATAGGAAAGAAGGCAAAATAATGTAAAGCAATTTGTATATATAATCCCATATTAATTAATAATCAAATTATAAACTCTTCAAATAACTTCCCTAAATATATAACAAATAATATGCAAACATAACTTTCATTTGCAACTACTGACGTAATCATTGCCTGATTAACAACGTTGCTTGACGTTTTAAATCTTACAATACAGATGTATTTAATTGTATACAATTAATATTCTGCTAACAATTATGCAAATAAAACTCTAATGCCCGTTTCTAATATATAATATAATAGATTAATTTTAATTTTGGTTTAACTTAGGTTTAATTCTTCATTGTTTCCCAATTTTTTAATTATAAGACATGTAAAAACGTAATTCTTTTATTCGATTTATCTTGAGGTTAAAATATAGATGATTCGCAATTATAAATGCAAGTTAACATGATTGGCATGAGCTCACAATGTGCCCTCGACGTTCGAAAGATGTGAGTCACCCAAACGGTGCTACAACGCCTCTGTAGGGACATTCGACCTTTCTGTTCCAGTCGACGATTCGCATTTGCTTCCACGAGCGACGGCTGCAATACACAGAACGAGAACAGATGTTGGCCTGGCAACGCGCTAGGCCGGGAGAGAGATTATTAGAGGTTGACGTTCCTCTCAGCTATGGTATGGTAGATGTCTGTCAACCATCGCCGTCCAACAACAGCGTGGAGTTTATGTGGGATCCTACGAAAGAAGTCGGCGTTTATATTAAAGTATGTTAATCCCTGCTAACGAATCTTTTCATTCCTAATTCTTTCAAACGCGATTAATCTTTCACTTTTGCATAGCTATATTCTGTATACTCGTATAATTCGACGAAAAAATTATAAAATTTACAAATTTATTTTACGAATAAAAGTCCAATATATAAATGTGATTTTCCCTAAGATGTTCCCTAATAGCATAGGGATCTTGTGGATGAAATGAGCGCCTCATTATACTACATACATCCAAATCCGAAGTCCTAAAGAAGTTCATCCAGGCATTTATAATAGAATTGTTCCTTGGAAAAATTTAGAAAAATCCAAAAATAGATCCCACGGATTACAGATGGACTTTAGAATTTCTTATTTTTATGTCTTGTGGACGTATGTAGAGCATAATGAAAGGCTCATTTGATAATCTACACCTACAGGATATTCTCAGGGGGCGCTTAGGACATGTTATGGAAAGTTTTATCGTTTATGACATTAGGCGTTTATTTATTAGAGCTAAAGACATTCTAAAATTTCCATCTTATAATATATTCTAAATATGTCCCAGGATATTCAGAACGTATTCAGGAATATCCTGAGGACGTTTTATGCTGTTATGATATTTATCGAATAGGTAATAAGAAAAAGTAAAATAAAGGATATTCAGAGTCAATATCTAATATTCCTTATTTTATTTTTTCTCATATTTTTTGAAAGGGAATCCTTATTCTGTATATTTTATTTATATATCTATCGGTTTTATAATAATTGCTGGAGATTATTTATGTTGCAAACATATTTGTACTTGCGAGTAGGTCAATTGCATAAGTACTGAGTTTACACCGAAAAAGCATGGTGGCGAGAAAGGCGTTCCCTTCCGAATTCAAGTAGAGACTCGATTACCAGGAGGACCACGTCTGCATGCAGCCTCATGTCAGGTGAAAGTCTTTAAATTAAAAGGAGCGGACCGTAAGCACAAGCAAGATCGTGACAAGATATTGAGACGACCTCCTCACGAACAAGACAAATATCAACCTAGCTACGACTGTACCGTCCTCTCTGATGTAAGCTTTTACTGAAAAATTCTCGCTTATAAATAAAATAAATAGAAAAAGTATCGTAATTAAAATCTTTAAAAATAAAAATATTTTTTAATTTTTGTCCTCTTTTTTTTTGTTATAGATTCCTCTGGAATCCTTATCGCCTTCAAACTTGCCGCAGAATGGTGGAAGCCCATACGCTTCAACAGATGCAATGTAAGTTGATTATTATATTAATTCTCTTTAAGTATTTTTAATCGATTGCGTTCTATAATAAACAAAAAATCAATTCAGTAACAAATTGACAATATCATCATACGAAAAATGCACATGCATAAAAAAATTATGAAATAAAATACGCTATATATAAATTATTGAATGTCATTATAGAACAGGTGTATTGAAATAACATTTTCCATAAAAATGGATTTGCAGTTTATAATATATTACGTTCGGTTATGCATAATTCAACAGAAGCAGTACCAGTAGTATTTTATTAATTTATTCTGTTAAAATAAACGCATGTTAAAATGAACGCAATGATATTCTGGTTTATTTTTATATGAAAATATTAATGTTGCGAAATGTTTAGATTGGAATTAAATAATCAAGGTATTTGATTATTTAAGATTATTTACATATTTTAGATTAAGTTAAATACCAAGATATTAGATTATTTAAATAAATAAAAAATTGAATAATTATGGACAATATTGTCTCTATAATTAATTGATATTATTAATTTGACATTTATTATATTTTTCATGTTTATTTTCTTTATTTGTAAAAGAATAATTTCAAACTTTCTAAAACTTTTATATTATTAAACTTTTATATTAAGTTTGTATTTTTTTTATATTTTTTACATTACACATTTAAATTATTTAGATTATTAAGTTATTAAGTTTTTAACTTAGAGATATAGCAAAAAAATTAAACGTCTTGTTAGAAATATAAAGACTTTTCGTATAAATTGAAAATCAACAAGTTTTACAGAATTATTCAGTGATGCTTGCAAAAGTTTAAGACTTTTATCTTTGTGCAAGAAATCTATATATTAAATTCAATTATACACTCAACAAATTAAAAAAATAATGAAAGATAAAAATATTGCGAATTTTATTTTTACCGTAATATAGCGCTTCTATATGTTTGAGTTGAGTGCAGTGAAAATCTATGAAAATCTTATTACAAATTCCTACTTGCTGTAACTCGCGATGACTTACTGTACAAATAGCCAACTAGTCGATTCTGGATACGGCGAGTTTTGGGCGCCCACCTAACTATACATAGATGAATCATTCGTCTCACAATAAATCAAATGTTTTGTGTCAATGGCGTTTTTTTGCTTCTTTTGAAAATATCGACGTGCAAAAACAAACATTGCAATTGCATACATCATGATATAACTATATGTATATTTAAATGGCTTATTTTTATCCCAGCGATATTTTATAATTTCTGGTAGTCCGAATTATTATATATACAACATTCTACAGCAATAACGACATTTTACATCGGCATAATATAAGAATCTGTAAGATAAGTCTCTTCTTTCTCTTTTAATGCCTTTGCCTCGATTTGTTGATTCGTGCTGAGAAACACGTAGTCAGACAAGTTTTTGCATCATATGGCGTTCTGTAAATACCTGTCTCAAGGATATAAATAGCAGTATGTTTCTAATAAATCCGATTCATTAATGTCCTCCGATCATTGTTTTTGTTTCTGCGAGTTATTTATATGCACATAAATTCATGCAATTATCACGACCTTCACAATGTTATGGCGCAGGTAGAAATAAATGACAAACCCATGAAAATAGAATTGCGTAGTGACCGTACTAAAAAGATTATCTATTCACGATTGTTTTTGATTGAAATGAAAAGAGCTTAGAAATAAAAACTGATATATTACATTTTTTTTTATCCTAGCATATTGTTGGTAATGGATTGTTAGATAAAAATTGATCAGTGAAAAGCAAAGCTAGAAGAACATTTTTTGGTTGCAATAAATCTATTTTTACAATGTAGATTAGTTTTAATCTTAATATAATTCATTCTTTATAAGAGTTAGAAAGAGAGATAAAGAATAGATTAAACTGAGATTAAAATTAATCTACATTGAAGAAATGAACGTAAAAATAAAGATTGAAGTTAGTGAAGAACATTTGTGTGAAGATATTTTGAAAGTATGACAAGGAAAAGTTTCTTCTTTGTTTTTCTCGTTCTCTTTCTTACAAAAATTAGGAAAAAGACAAGAAAGTAAAGCTACCGATTTTTTATTTCTTTTCGAGGAAAAGAATTGAAAAACGTCTGTCTTTTTATCATCATCATCTATTATTCTTCTTTTACTCCTTGCTTTATCAAGATAAAGAATGGAGTCCAAAGAGAGTTATGCACTTCTCGGTTATACCAGAAGCCACTGCGACGTTGTCAGAGCTCTGCAGGCCATTCGTGGCTGGGTGGGAATTTATTCTGGTGAAGGATAGTGGCGGTGGTTATGCCTCCATCAAGAGTTCCTCTGTAGTGGTAAACGGGAAGTGGGGGACACGGAGGTAGACGTCGGGCATCGCCGCCAACAAACTGGCTTGAACTGGCGCGAACCGGCGTCCCTGTCTCCGCCGATGGCGAGCCTCTCGATGGAGGGGAAGTTGGAAAACCGGCAAAGACCAAGGAAGAAAGAGAAGGAGAGATATTCTGCGAAAGAGAGACACGAGGCACGCGAAAAATTCCGAACGCTGTATATTGCGCGTAGCCGCGTATCGATTTCTGCTGAATCCATTCAGGCGCGTCCAGGTCGCAAAAAAGCTAGATATCGTGCGATAGTTCATTCTTGAATCAGAATGACAACCACTGCGATCAAGTCTCATTGCTGAACACGTATTTATTTTACGAATGACATGTCATTCGCATAATTGCCTGCGATATTTATTAATCAATATTTTCCTTGCTACCGGTGCCGAAAAAAAGTATATAATTTCTTTTGCCTGGATTGAGAATCAATATCCCACCGAGCTCGCACGAGCAACCTTGAAGTGACTCCGCCGGGCATCACTCGGAAAGAAAGCGACTGAGCTTGCAGTCGCTCAGTTGCATCGTACACGCGAGAACCGGTATCAGTCCGAAGCAGTAGTCTTTAACTTGTTCTCGCTCGAAGCGTTCAAGATAGTGCAAAGCTCTCGGAGAGAAAGATTTAATTTCTTCAGCATCATTTTGGTTTAGCCGCAGATTGGTTTTCTTGACGTTTGCATCATTGTTTAGTGCTCCGATCCATAGAGAATTAATTGTCTCTAAAGATAAGAGACAATTAAAGATGAAGAGGAAATCAGCAGAGTTTTGAAGTTTGTTGTATCGGAAAATATTCAAAGTTTCTGTACTTGCGATTTGATTGTTCGCTAGACAAATTTGTAATAAACTAAAGCTTGTTAAGCTTCGTTATATTTGAACAAGTCACCTGATTTGTGTAGTGCCAGGCAAAAAAAGAAGAGTGGGGCTAAAGTTATCGTCCGAGATAACTGAATTAATCTTATTGTTAGTCCGGTATATTCCGGTATACGCGACAAGGTTCCAGCGCGGTGACTGAATCCATCAAGAAGCGGATCGATCGGGATTGCCAGCATAAATAATGTGCTCGACGACCGTATAAGGGGTGTTAGCTTCGCTGATCGGAACAGTTCATCCTCGCACTGTTGATGTATCCGAATTGCATCGTGATCGGGGGCGACTTAATATTACGCTGTCTTTTAAACAAGTAATTACTTTGCTGTCCCAAATATTCGTGGTTCCCTTCGCGAGGAACTAAGTGTAACGCAATCAATCAACCATTAGTCATGCAATAAAACCGCTGACGAGATCACTTGTGACAGATAGCTTATGACAGCTCCCGGCCGCGTTTAATAATAACACACATGTGATGCATCGAGCGATTTTCTTCAGGCGATAGTGGTCTTCTTCAAGTGCAGTTAAACATTGAATTGATATATCGTGAGTGAGTACCGTTCAGGAATGCCCTCGTCCGTCGCAACAGATAATCGACTTCCAACAGAGTGTACGCGAATTTCGCACGCACTTTTAGTTACGTTGATTGATAATCTAAACTTCGTGGTAACACGTGATATTCTGGCTATTTACGTGCTCCTATCGCGGCAGGATCATCCCCTCAGATGACGAGCAGCCTTGCCGCCGAAAAGCTGACGCCAGGGCGGTTAAATTGAGTCTTGTCAATCAGGGCATGTCCTGTTTTTCCCGATTAATGGGAATTTTATTTTTGAGAAATCAAGGAGACAAGAGAGAGATTTTGAATAGAACAAAGATTTTCCAGGAAAAATGATATAATTTCGAGGAAACTTAATTTAGATTCGTGAAATCTATTGATAGTTTTGAGAGAAAAAAACAAGGAAATTATTGTAGCCGTTTATACAGATCGTGCATCAGGAAATATCAATGAGATTAATTGCGCAACTCAAGAAGCATTAATCGTTTCTAGGACTGATTGTGAGTTCATCATCTAATAATCTCAACATTCGTCTCTGTGTTATAAAAAGTAATAAGATTTATAACTTCGGAATATGTAGAGAGAATTTCTTGGAAGAAGAAACAGGATGGATATACTTCACACATCGAAGTGTCTCATGAGACAATAGAAAATTGCGTGCGATGGCAAACATGTTACACTATAATTAGGCTTGATGCAAAGTGGCAGCATGCACATGTCAAGAAGATAAACATCATGGGCTCGGTGACACTCTCGCGGATACAAAGTTCATTCCTTTTATAGAGGTGCATTAGACAAGTGGAAGACAAATAACGAAGTTCGAACGGCCTATAAACGGTGAAGAAGTGTAAACCAATTACATTTGACAAAAAAAGAAAGATCTTCAGATTTTTAAGGAATCTTATTGCGAGATTCCGCTCTTTGGATCACGGGATTCCGCATATCTAGTGACTATTGCAAGACGACGTGTTTGCACGTGACTTTGTATATAAGAAACAGGGAAAAGGAAAAAAAATACACACCGATTACGACTCGGAGATTTCAACTCGAGGCCACGTATGAAGATCAGAATTTCGAGAGCGTTCGTTGGCGGACAAACGTCGCCGAGTGACTAGCAATATCCGGTTTGCGGCAGACAAATGCAATTCGACTGACACGAACTTATCCTATCTGTCGAGCTGAGCTGGAGCTCTTTCTGTTATTCAAATTCACCGAGCAACTTAATTATTATTTGGTGAATATTATATACCGCATCATTGATCGACTCGCGTTATATCACGAACAGCCGCGCGATGTGGACGGTCATCTACTGTAACAATTAATTGTTATTCGATCGAATTAATAAGACGAAAATTCGAGAACGGTATCTCTCGCTAATATCGATCACGAATGGATGGAAAGACGCTTGGAGAACGGTTGGACGTTCGAGCGTGCGGGTGCATCACGTTTATGAATGAACGCGTGAAAAGTCGGAAGAAGGCCTTTAAAGAGAAAAACAGTTTGCCATAAAAAATTTCTTTTGGTTCAATCATCAATATTATACTCGTCATGTCAAGAGACTACTGGAACTTGAAAAGCTGCTGGTCCATCAGGCGGCCGCATTATCCGCTCGATCAATTTGTTACGTGGCTTCTGGAACACGAAGTAGTTGTGAGCGGTGGTCCCCCGCATGTACAGGTCGTAGCTAAGTTCGTCCATGCCCTATCGAACGCACGAATGAAGAGAGGATACATAATGCGAGGAGGACTAGTCAGTCTTCAGATAAGGAAGCGTTGGGATACGAAGAAACTCGACGGATGCAAAAAAGTCAAGCTGATAGTTCGTTTAAAGGGACATTCTGCGTAAGGATATGCTAATGTTTTTTTTTTAAGATATTACTGTACATCTTTAATAAAAAGATGAAATTTAAAAAAAAATGAAGGTTTTTAGCGGCTACACATTAAAGGAGGAATGATATCTCAATCCTTTGAGTTAAATAATTTGAGTTAAACATTTTATTATCTTTAATTAAATTTGAATTAAATTGTTTTAATTTAAATAATAACATATTAGTAGAACATATTAGTAGCGATTTATAGAAATGATCAGAATAACTCAAATAATTTGATATTATGACTTTAACAATATATGCATAAAAATATCGGTAGCGCGTTACATTACGTTAAATATTAGTCGTAATACGTACTAATATTAGTAGACTGATATTAGTAAATTCGTAATATTAAGTATGGGAAAAAGTTCGTGGCATTTTTTTAATGCCATCTAACGGGAAAAACGCCACGAACTTTTTCCACACCTAATATATACATAATAGTAAGCTTACATCACGCATGTTACATTATGATTTTGTTTGTACGTTGATATAAGTTTACAGTTACATACAGGCTTCAGTTAACTATTCAATATTTACTATTCAATACTAACATAACGCGTTCAATATTAATAACGCGTTCTTGCACAGAAAATCTTACAATAAAAAATATGACTTCTTGAATATCACATATGCCA
>Ga0157363_1003851_pt1 | contig 13695 bp, 7 predicted proteins | sample AttsexASBM1_FD_111477 | JGI IMG/M metagenome (GOLD analysis project Ga0157363, IMG submission 111477) | Fungus gardens microbial communities from leaf cutter ant in Ribeirão Preto, State of São Paulo, Brazil - Atta sexdens ASBM1 | ecosystem: Host-associated > Fungi > Mycelium > Unclassified ...
GCGGCCGGTAGAGTACTAAATGATTCCACAAATCGCGCTAAACACATAATAATCTCCTAAGAAATTGCAAAATTCGACAAAGCCAATTTGTTCCAATCCACGATTTGTAAGTGGATCTCCACGGAGCTGCCTCCGTAATCCGGCGGAGAGGAAGAGAAAGAGAGAGATCTTCGATCTCGTCGACGAAGAGCGCGGAGAAAACACCTAATGTCAATGGGAACGGTTTACTCCACGAAACGAATTCGAGTTTCGTGTTGACGATTTTTGCTCGGAGACGAGGAAAATCGATGATATGTACGAATCGTATACGAATGAGACGCGTGCGTTAGCGTGCAGAACCAGGTCAACGGGCTCGCTCGATTTTGATCGTAGATAACCGATGACGACGTCGCGAGGAGCGGCGTGATTTCGCGGAAGGGACGTGGATGATACGTACTCCGAGGTCAATCGCGAGTCTCTCATCCGCACGCGACTATTAGTCACTCGACGTCGTGAACGTTCCTCGATCGACCATTGACGAGGACAGTTCCTCGGGGAAGAGGGGAGGAGAGATCCTCTTCTCTCCACTGTTTTCCTTTTCCTCCTTTCTCGAATATCCTTATGCGAATCCCTCTCGAATATTTCTATCCAGGAAACGCTTCTAGAATTCTTCCTAGATAACCTGGATCGTCCCTGACGCACGCGATCACTCGCGTGACCGGGCGACGGAAGGGACAGGCACGTCACGAACGTCGCTTTCGAGGTTAGTTGCGTCTCATTCTTCGATCAGTCTTCCTATGAACGTCGGATGACGGGAGAAACGGCGACGACGCGAGCGGACAACGGCGGGGCACACGATTGATAACGGCGACGTCGATCGATCGGATCGGTGTCGCTCGCCGTGCAAAGGAATTGACTAACTATAATCAACTACAATGAGACAAGTTGTTAGTCAGTCGGACTCGCACACAGTACGACTCGCACTAGTGCGTGTGATCTGCGGCCAATCGCGTGCGTGCGTAGGCGAGAGACGGCCTCGACACGCAACTTTTTTAATTTGTTCTTTGTAACCGATCTTTTGGACTTTTTGCTTTTTTTTGTCCTTTCAAAAAAGAGAAATATATAATATTTAATGACATTTTTTATATAATGGAATATCTAATTATAATGTTATAATTATTATTCTGATAATTATATAATATCATAATAATGATATCATCATAATAATATCATAATAATGTAATAGATATTATGGAAATTATATTATTATAGGATCTCTAATTATTATATTATATATTATATAATAATATCTTATTTATTTTAGCTGATTATATAATCTGATCTTATTACATCTAATTTTTATTGGGTTGAACAATGCGATATTAACTCATTTTATAACTTAAATGGTAAGTATATTCCAACTGTTTGCAATTTGTTTATATTTGATTTATTCTTGAAATCATAAAATTATTATTTTTTATTAATTTTAATGTATTGATTAACGCTTTAAACAGAAGATAAAATGTATAAAGAAATAAACTGAGTGTTTAGTTTGCTATTTAATCAGCGATTAGCAAATTTATTCAAGAAATTCCTGTACGATTTAAAAACTATAGAAAAAATATTTCGAGTTTCAATAGCAAACTACATATTTATTTTATCTTCTATTTCATTAAAACAATAATCGCTACTGCATTGTGTTCAATCAAATAAAAATTAATTGACAAATTGACAAATAAAACGTCAAAGAAAATGGTGAAATAACTTTAATCAAAACATATTTTATTTTTGTGTGTATAAATTCAAAGATTTACATAAATTCTCGGCAGAAAATAATAAATCATCATAATAAATTTATATCATCAAATATAAATCTGATAATTGTTCGATTCGTATCTCATGCCATGACAAAGTGCGTTAGCAGATTCACAAAGATCAATAAACTAACGAAGTTTGAGATCTTTGGGATACTACAATTGTTTCAATTGTTGTCTTAAAATGTTGTTTCAGGCCTACCAAAGTATAGAACCGTCTTTTGAAAACATGTATGTGAAATCAGTGTGATATATCTTCTATTCTCGAAAGTACAAGTGTGACAATGTAGTTTTACTTGCATTTACTACAACCACGCCGATATGTATCTCCTATAAAGATACGTATCAACAGTGCTAAATGTCGCATTATATATTTTGTACTGTTTCACTTATAGAAAATAACAAACAAACAACGAATGGCATATCTATTTTATACGAGCAGAAATGTACCGTACAATCATTATTATTACGACATGTGCATCACTGTCGTTTTCTTTTTTTATGATGCATTACATACAGAACAACATTATATACATTACAATATTTATAAAACCTTCGTTCGATTGTAATTTATGCAAGTTCGTTGCAAGTTGCACATTATGAAATACGATGTGCAGGACACACAACGGGAAAAGTTTTGTCTAAAACAACACATTCGATTTGTAGCCGCAATATAAAAATAACAACAATCCAACCATGATACAATTTACAACGATACATTCATTTCGGAAAAAGCTGAAGAACTGAGATTAAAATCGAAATAATATTTGACGAAAGTTAGTTGATTCCACAGCAAAATGTCGTTTTTGTAAAAAATGTCTTATAAAAAAAATCACAATCAGAAGAACATGAATATGACGATGATATAACGAAGCTGACGTACGTATTCTGCTAAAACATTCATGTAAAATTGTCAGTCAAGATGGCGAGAATTCTGTTAATTCAAGGCACCGTCAAACAACATTCGATATCTGCCAATTTCCCGTGTATTTAATGTAGAATCTAAGCTTCATTAACAACTATTTACAAAATTACCGTAATTTTATTCCCAGAATTCAAGTCCGTTTTGTCTATGCGAGAATCCATTGCCGCGAGCCACTGTATTTTCATCAGTAGTTTCTTTCTTTCTTTCTACTTGATCAAATCGATCAACTTGCAAATCTCAATGTATTTAATACAGAATATAACTCCCTTTACAATTTGCAATTATTTACAGTTACTATAATTTTATCCCCCGGAAAACTCGAACTCGTTAAATTTGTCCACGTGAGAATCTATCGTCGAGCAACTGCGCTTTCATCAGAATAGTCTTCTTTTGTGCTTGATCAAATCGATTAATCTGTAAATCGATATCTCTATCAAAAGGCCTTCTTGTTGATATTCCAGTCCGTCTTGCTTCCTTTTCCTCTTTCTAAAGAATAAAATGTATATAGTACACTCCAGCGAATGTATGGAAATAATTAATTTGATAATTTGAAGATTATAACTTAAAAAGATGAATTAAGTTACCTTCTTTTTCTTGGCAATTTTGCTTTGGTGCATTTCTAGTAACGATCTCTCATGTTTTCTGCTTTTATCCACTTCCTTGTGATATTCATTTATATGTTTTTTCTCTGATTCTCTGAATCTTTTTGCTTCCTAAAAAGTATGCCATAACATTAGTACAGTAGAACTCCATTTATATGAGTTCCATTATACAAATTATAACTCTTATTATCCATAATTTGGATAATAGGAGTCCGACGTGGTCGACTTTAATTTTCTGAACGTCAACTCCTATTACAATTAACTAATAAGTACTGATAAAAAGGCTAATGAGCCTTTATTATTCGAATTAATTAATTATCGAAATTTTCTTGTTTCCCAATAGACAATTTAGATAAATGGAATTCTACTATACATGCATAAAATTCTAAAACTTTCATGGTAACATAAATAGAATACCTCACATTTGTAATTGAAGATAGTATACAGAGATAGTATAGTAGCATATTTCTTATATTTACCAAGTCCATCTGCTTCCGAGCTTTTTGTGCTGGTGTATCAGTCCAACATGATCTATCTGACATATCTGGACCATCTCGAAGCTTGAATTTGCGCGGGCCTAATCCAAGATTAGCAGCTTGAGCGGATGGTAACTCGGTCATCCATTCCTCACGTTTATTTCCGATATCCATCTGAAATATAAATTTCTTTCTCGATGACGAAACTAATAATCCCCAATAACAATTTATTCGATACTGGATAGTTGTCTTATACTAAATATCCGGCTTTATTTCTCTATTATTCTGTATACAAGAAATTTTATAAGAATACAAATAACGAGAGCAAGAATAAAAACTTAAATCTTTCCCAGGATAATTAGATAATAAAAAAATGAAAATATGGACATCTAAAAAAGAAAAAATTTTCTTTACCTCTTCCGAATATTTTTCATTCCTAATTCTTTGTGCTCTTAGATCTAATTGCTCGTGTACGCGGCTAGTTCTTAGAGCTGGATGATCCACAGGTAGAGGACCTATCGCAGAATCGTCATCGGAATTCGGAGACGCAATCAAATCGTCTTCATGCGATTTCAGAACATCAGGTAACACAGGGCCGATAATTCTATCCAGCGAATCTTTCTTTCGTTGTCGTTGTAACAAATGTGGTGGCAGTGCTGGCCCGAAAACAGCATCCACTGCATCTTCTCGCTCTATGCTTTGACGATCGTTTAATTGAGGTAGCAAACGAGATCCAATAAAATTCATATTTTTTCCATCAACCTCATCGTTAATTTTCTCTTCGAGAATATTTATCTCGGAATCAAGTTTATTACCGTCGGACACATTAGATATGAATCCTGGTGGTAAAAGCGGACCATACGTGGATCCGGCTTGATTCATATTCTTTTCGTAATCATGTTCATCCGAAGAAGCATTAGAGCGCAAATATCTCTCTCTCGAGTTCGAACATTCGACATTACTATCATAAATAAACATTTTTTCCTCTTCACGATACTCAGACTTTTCTCTCTCAGAGTCCATACAAGCCTCTCTCGTTACCAAGAGTGTCGCGTGCGATGCAGAGTTGAGTAAGGAATCTGAAACGGCACTAGGATTATTATTACTGGAACTAGATGCCGGATCATAACTCCTTCTTTTTACCTTTAATTCCTCCTGCAGTTTTCTCGTGTTGTCTTCGTCGTCGTTCTTTCGCTTTGCATAACTTTCCGTCCGGATTTTGGAATCATGTCTTTTCAGCTTGATCTTACGCGAGTGCGGAGACGATGTTCGGCTCTCGGAATCCCGACTATCAGACATGTTCTCATCGGTCTCCGATAGAACATCGAATTGCGATAGATCCAAATCCTTGCAGTCTTGAGCCTCTATCGACGAATCCTTCTTAGTATTCTCGCTCGAGCGAGTCTCACTGTGACTGCGCTCTCGCTCAGTGTTCTTAGGAGAGGAACAATCCCTTGAATTCTGTGACCTGTTCTCCTTCGATAGTTTCCTGGAAGAGTCGTGCCTCCCGTGATCTTCTCGAGACCGATGATCGTCATTCGAAGACTTGACTCTACTGGACTGATGAGATCTATCTCGACTCCTATCACGAGAACGATGCTTGTGTCTTTCGTTTCGAGGTCGACCTCGGTGTTTATCACTTGATGCTCGCTCGTCGTGATGGTTTCTCTCATACGAATGTTCCCGCAATCGTTGCATCCGGTGGACGCTTCGATCCCTGTCCGATTGCCGTTTCGAATCACGCGATCTCTCTCTCGCGTCACCCCCGTTGGAATTTCTAGAGCCTCTGTCGTTCGTAGCGAATCCAGATCTGTTTTCCCTGTGGTCTTTGTGCGAATTTTTACTATCCTCCTGTTTTAAGTTTCTCAACTCATGTTTCGAATGCTTTGTGAAGTGTCTGAAATCCTTGTCATCCGTTTTGCTCTCGTGTTTGGATCGTTCTTTCCTGTCCTGATAGTTCTCGCCATGGGATGATGATTTATGTCTCTTGGGTGTCTTTGTTCGGTCCGTAGTATCCACAGTCATGGCCGAATCCTTACGCGTAGCTTCGAAACGAAATCGCCGTCCATCATCGCTATCTTGACTCTCAGAATCAGAATCCATCGCTGTCATAATCTAGTTACATGCTGAAAGCACGATAAAATTATTATAAGTTGAATCTTTATTGATAAGTGTGTATATAAATTATTATACAATATATATTATAATATTATAATTTATGTGTGATATATATAGAATATTCCCATTTTAATTTAAAACTAGGTGAATATCTCTTGAAAAAATTATATAAGATACGAAAAAATGTTTATTTAAAAAATTATCTCTACAATTTTACTTCTATATATATATAAATATAAAGAACTGTTTTCTTTATCAATCGATTCATTTCGTTATTCTATTCATAAAAATATTAAAGTATGATTACAAAAAAATTAATAATTTACAAGATGTTTAATTCATATTTCATGTAAATATATGCTAGAATAAAGTATAAAATATCTCGTAAACTATTTTTTTATTTCTCTATCTTAATACTTTTATATGCAGAATAATTAGAAATCATATTAGGTAAAAAAATTATATAATTCTATTTCAAAAAGATGACCTTCATATATTTTTGGCGCCTCTACAAAATCGTTTCACTTTTATCTGAAACATTTTTTCGTATCTTATATATTTTTCGAGATATTTGCAATTAAAATGGTGTATAATACTCTGTATAATATATGTATACTATACGACTATATGTAAATTATGTTGGATTGTCGGTAATATATAATATGCAATTTTGACAAAGTTTCAATTTATCTCAATGGAACAATTATTTTGAAGAAAAAAAAATAGCTGTCGTTTTACAAGCGTATACCACAAATTGAAGGTATCAAATAATACCTATAAATAAAATATTACATTGTTGAGTATAACTATTCATTTTATTTGTGATACAGGCTTCGTATAAGAATTTACAAATGTAATAATGTATGTATATATATGTATATATACATATAATTTGGATTAGCTTTATCTAAAAGAATACTGGTAACTACTCGACGCGTTTCTCAGCGTTCTTAGGCTTTGTCTTCTTTACAACAGTTTCAACAATTTTATTGATTTTATTCGGATCAGGATTCAGTTTAGATAACGGATTGGACTGTAACATCTTAATTATCTTGGAGCCGCTGTACTTAACGGATTTTACAAGCCCCGCGGTTACGATTCCCTTTAGACTTTGCGTTACGCTAGACCTCCAAACGATCTCTTTCAAACATTGATCCAACAAATCATAACATTCAGGATCATGTGCGATCGCACGCAAGCAATCTTCCGTGTCTTTCGATCTTGGCCCATGTGACCACATCCTGACTAGTTTAATCTGGGGTGTTCTAGGTAAATGATTCAAATGGTGGATTTTAGTCGTGGGGCTGGTGTCTTGATTACACATGACAGCCATGTCATTTGATTTTGGAATATCTACGTAATTGTCAAAATGTTTCAAGATCGGTTCGTACAACTGCTTGAAATGAGGCAATTGTGGCAACACAATGTTGCTGATCTTATCTTTATTTTCACCGAAAATCATTCGAAAATCGCCGTGATAAGATAAACTGGTGACCCTTTTGAAAAAATCAATCTCCGTAAAATGTTCAGGTAGTAACAACAGAGCTGCATGCACAGCCGAATGTAAATTCTGCACTAGTGCCGTACGCAGTTGAGAATTCTCATCCGGTTCCGTCAATATCTTAACTGGTTTATGCAATCTCCCAGCTAAGTACAGGTTGTTCCAGTCTAACAAATCTTCCACCAATGAAACCTCAGATATCACGCCATACTTAATAAGCTGGTCTTGGTTTGTTCTCACCAATGTATTGTAAAATATTTTAGCGCCTGATCCTTCTTGAACATTAGTGATCGCTTTAGGACCGAGATATCTTAATGGTTGAGCGTAGTGCTTGAGATTTTTTGCCAAATTCTCTGCGTGCCATTTGTTAGCATTGCGTACAACGAATATGAGATCCAGCATGTTATTTCCATCATTGTTAATTTGTTTGAACGCACCTGATCCATAAGCAAAACAAAATTTCATATTCCTGGGAAACTCCTCAAGTAAATACTTCAGTTGGGGCATTTTGATAATTTTATCCATCATTCTGGATTATCCAAAGATCCAATACAACAGGTACTTTCCAGCGTGTTAATAATATCTATAATTTCAGGAAGCCTCTTACACTGTCCTGTCTAATTTTAACGAAGAAGCTCGCTAAAGGATACACTCTATGATCATGACGCAGCCAACATTGCAGTTCGCATCAAGAAGGTTGACGTTTTATGCCGTGGCGATCATCGAGATTCGAGGATGAAACGCCGAAGGTGACAGACAATTATCGAGTCGTAATGTCTCTCGTCCTAGGTGCCAATGATAAATGCCTGAGAAATCGGTCAACCGCGCGTTTTCCCAATACATTCGTCCATCTAACCTAGAAACGCAACTCATAAATAGTTCGCTTTCGAGTCTACTTACTCATTGAAGGGGTGGGACTGTTCCTTTCTCGGAAAGAGACTAATGAAACGGTTCCAAAAGGATCACCAAGGAAAGAACCAGCTCAGATCGTTTTCAATCCAACCAGATCTTTTCGCGATATCAAACGAACATGTATACCCGCGTGAATACCAGACTCAAGTTCATGTATATATGCTATAAAAGAATCGTGACTTACACCCTCGTATTCGTGGCGAGTTGTCGCGTCGCCTTCCCGTCACGATCGGATATGACGCGAGAATTTCACTTGCTAAAACGCAAATAGAAAGAACTCGCCATTATATATAAACTCGAAAGTTCCGTGACGAAGCGAATCGGTCCCCTTTGCCCTTTAAACGTGACGCCGCGACCCGGGAATTCGGCGACAACGCTGAACATAGCAAACGTAGCTAACATAGGTCGCTGCACGAAGCCGCGAAGTCTGTTCTCATTGTTTGTATGCAATTTAGTAGAATTTAATAGAATTTCTACCAAAAGAAGATTTTTTTTCTTTTTATCGGAAGATCTTTTGGGGGGGGGAGGGGTACAAAAAGTTTAGAATTTCCGAGTGACTTTTGGAGAAGAAAATGTAAAAAAGCTCAAATTATAGCTAAAATGTATTTAGAAAATCTCATATAAAAGATAACTTTCGAACAGACTTTGGTGTGCTCTCGAGCATATTTCCAACAATCAATGAGAACGTAATACTTACCGCCATGTTGCCGCGGTTATTTGAATTCGGAATTATGTCAAGGTTTTCATGCCGATGCTCGATGTTCATTTTCGACATCATAATAAGTCACGTGAAAGAATTTGACAAATATCAAGCGTCGATTTTGATCACTTGACTATTTTGACGCTGAAAATGAGCGCATGAAAGGCACCTTAAGAATATAATATGCTTTTGAAATGCTTGCACAAGATGGTTGATATATCTCGAGATATCGATCTTTCTCGACGCGACTTCTCTTTCTCGATGAGAAAGGATCGACGCGATGGCCGCAGATGGCCGTCCGCATTGGATCGCTTCGGCCCTGATTTGATCATTGTACGACAGATATCTCAGTGATTTCAGGGGATTCGCGTTGATTAATTCCAATTAGTTTCTACAGAATTGTCGTCCGCTCTTCTTTGTCTCTCTTTCTTTTTGTCTGGAATCTCCGCACTGGTTTTCACGGATCAAGCAAAGTCAGAGAAGACGTAAACGACCGGGAAACGCCATGGAGGTCGACGTGCCTGAAGAAAATACAAATGAACAAACGGCGATGGAAATCGATGAGGATACCTTCGATAGGACACCGAGGATGTCCGGAAGTGTCAAAGTCATGGCCTCTTCGGGCACCATCGGCTCCGTATCCATCAGCTTGCATCCGTTGGTGATCATGAATGTCAGTGAGCACTGGACCAGGCTCAGGGCTCAGGAGGGCAGTGACCAGTTGGGTAAGATTTCCTTTTTAATAATTAACAGCAAGCCCAATAGTAGATGCAAATATTAGCATACATTGCTAATTAAGGCCCCTATTTTATAACTCTCAACGATAATATCAATATTGTTATATCAAGTGCCTTCTAATAAGAAACAGAGAGTAAGACAGTGTAAGAGACAGTGACAGAGAGATATAGTATAAGACAGTGAATTATTATGTCCTTGTTGTTTGCTAAAGTTAAACAAAGATGAAATCATCTTTGGTATTATATAGATATTAACTTATATATGATAATATATATTTATATTCATACTTTTTCTTACTTTTGTAAATAGATGTATATCTAGCATAAAAGAAATTGAGCTAAGAAGGGCTGAGTCAAACAAACAAATTTTAAATGTAATATGATACAATCGACATTAAATAAAACATAAAAGTAAAAACAAAGATAAAAATATGTCTACATAGAACCAAATTTCGATCCTAATTGGATCCTTTTCAAAGTTATAAAACTAATATAAATATAAAACAGTTGATTAAATTAGGCTAACAAAAGAATACTTATAGAGATACAATGATAAAAAAATTAAAAGTTTTTACTTTTATGTTTTATTTAATGTCAATCACTATGTCATATTACGTACATTAAAATTTGTTTGGCTCGTAGCCCTTCTTAGCACAATTTCTTTTATTTGAATTATTATTTGAATTATTATTTGAGCCATATTTTATTAGTACAGCTAGCATGTTTTTATATTACATATATTGTAAAATCTCAGAAATAAATGAACATACTTATGGATGAAAGTGAGATATATGAATACAGATCAATATAAATTCTGAAATGATTTTGAGATATTAATATGCAGTTCAAGTATTTCTAGAAGTCATAGTCATAAATTTGATAAATTTTATTAATAATTCTATGAATTATTAGTTTCTAATGTAATACTGTTTCTAAAATACTTTCAGTGTATGGTGCTCTGATTGGTAAGCAGAAAGGTCGTAACATAGAAATTATGAATTCCTTTGAGTTGCTGTTCACTTGTATCGGCGATGATGTCATAATCGATAGGGAATATTATACCACAAAGGAGGAACAATTTAAACAAGTTTTCAGTGAAATGGACTTTTTGGGCTGGTATACAACCGGTGATATGCCTACCGAGAAAGACATTCGAGTGCACAAGCAACTTTGCGAAATTAATGAAAGTCCTGTGTTACTGAAACTGGATCCAAGACCAAAAAACACAGAGGTGAGAAAATATATAAATGAATGTATGAATTTATTTTTATTGAAATATGTTTCTATGAGAAAATATCTTTCTTTTTTTTTTTATTAGTTTATTAGTTTTTAAATACATGAAAGTATTTAAGAATGATTGTTGCAGCACCTATCTGTCTCTATGTATGAATCGGTGATCGATTTAGTTAATGGTGAAGCTACCATGTTATTTGTTCCATTAACTTACACATTAGCTACAGAGGAAGCTGAGAGAATTGGAGTCGATCACGTACAAAGGATGTGTAACAACGATCAAGGCGAATGCTCAGTAGGTGAGTAATACAACAATGCAATTAAGATAACTTCTATACTGCGATAAACTGTCAAAATCAACAGTAAATAATTCAAATATTTAACTTCAGTGGCTGAACACTTAACGGCGCAACACAGTGCCATCAAAATGTTGCATGCAAGGGTAAAACTCGTTCTAAGATATGTGCAAGCTGTACAGAATGGAGAATTAAAAGGAAATCATGAGGTTCTTCGAGCAGCATGTTCTTTGAGTCATCGACTGCCTGTTCTGAACAATCCGAAATTTAAGGCTGACTTTTACAACGTTAGTATATGCTTATATAATTATTAATATATGCATTTAAAAGAATACACTATAAAAATATAATTTTATTAATTAGTTGTTTTAATCTAATTTATTTTTTATGTTAACAGCAATGCAATGATTTTGGCTTGATGACGTATCTCGGTATTATAACTAAAGGCTGTAATAATATAAATCAATTTGTAAACAAATTTAATATCCTGTACGATAGACAAGGCGTGGGACGACGTCTACGAAGTCTTTTCTTCTGATATGTAAATAGACTCTATTGTTTTTATACATGTCTTTTTTTACTTCTTAGATAACTAAGTATCGAACTCAGGATTAAAGTTTAAACAGCCAACTTAATCGAGGGATAGTACTTCTAGAGGTACGTTGTATCGAATATAAATAAAGTAAAGAAGTTACATAGCAGTCTTTTTGAAATAAAATGTAATAGCAAATGATAGAGAGTAAGAATCACCCGAAACATACATTATATCGTTAATATCATTCAGAAGTAATATTTATTAAATGCTGTCTTGTATAAATGGTATGTTTTAACACATTTCAATTAACAATAACGTGTGATATTAATAAAAACTGTGATGCGTTTCAAGAGATTTTTTGCTTTACGTTAATATCGATTTAATATTTAGTCAAATTATATTATAAAAAAATGAAATAAAATTTATATTGCAAATTAGGTATATATATATATATTGAAGTAATAATAAATCTCTAATAGATGCAAAATTATATCTTGTGATACGAAGAAATATGCCTAGTTTAGGCTCCGAGTGAACAGTCATAAATCGTATATTAATCGATAGGAGGCATTCACCAAGTACGAAATAAAAAATTTTAATTGCCAAATTGAACTCTGATTAACGTACAGACCTTATCCCTCTTCAGTGTATTACTTCTTCCTTATCGGAATTCTCTAAAATTAGAAAAACATTATTAATGCTCTTACTGGCACATGGATGTCAAAGTATAAGAGCATCCCAGATATCATTACTGTTATATACAACCTTATGATATCCATTTTTATAAGGCCAATATTCTGCACTGGCTTGAGCTCCTTCATCATTCTGCCGTGCAGAAACGAGTATGATTCATGTATCTGAGCCTATATTCTGTAACTGTTTTACGCGCCTACCGATAGTTGTCGGTGTCGTTGTGCAGCTTTTTCATCATATAAAATATCTGCACAACGACACCGACAACTGTCGGTAGGCGTGTAAAACAGTTACAGAATCACCCTTGGATTGTATTCGGACTTTGACGAGGATAACATTATGTATGATTGCTTAATTAGCAAAATTTGTCTCAAACATTACAACTTATCTGTATAAAATATTGCCCGATAATAACCACATGCTAAATCATCTTTTATCAGTACTGAAAACCCTTCTATTTTATATGCATAGACAAATACGGCAATTTATGGTTTAGGTTTTATTCTTGGACTAATCAACATAACATATTTGATTTGTACAGTCGATCCAACATAAGTTATGCAGTCTTCTCTGAATGCTCAGCGTTTGATATGATAGAAAATGTAGTGAATAATAACGACATTTTGAAAATCAGTCATTAAATGGGGAATCGATTTGATATATCATATTAGGTATGGGAAAAAGTTCGTGGCGTTACATCTAACGGGAAAAACGCCACGAACTTTTTCCCATACCTAATATTAATGAAGATTACCGCCGTCATCGCGAAAAAACTGCTCTGAACGCAGAGAAAACAGATAAGACCAGTGATACATAGTACAATACATGTTTATAATAGTGAACTTTGGACAGCTCTAGCATTTAAGGGAGTTATTTACAAGTTTGTGCATATAGAATTTTTTGATTCTTTTTTGATGCTATATAATTCTAGCCATGTCTCAATACTGTTCACCCGAGTCTCAATTTCCATAAGAAAAACTAGGCATAGTTCTTTATTAATATGTACTTTATGTATAAATATATATATATGTGTATGTATATGTATATGTATATATATATATATATGTGTGTGTGTGTGTGTGTGTGTGTGTGTGTGTGTGTGTGTGTGTGTGTGTGTGTGTGTGTGTGTGTGTATATTTATATATATATATATATATATACATGTTTTTTAAAC
>Ga0157363_1003853_pt1 | contig 13692 bp, 8 predicted proteins | sample AttsexASBM1_FD_111477 | JGI IMG/M metagenome (GOLD analysis project Ga0157363, IMG submission 111477) | Fungus gardens microbial communities from leaf cutter ant in Ribeirão Preto, State of São Paulo, Brazil - Atta sexdens ASBM1 | ecosystem: Host-associated > Fungi > Mycelium > Unclassified ...
GAGATGCAATATATAAAATTATAAAATACAAAAATATATATAACATAAAAACTGCAAGTCTCTAAACAAATTGGATTAAATTCTTAAAAAGTGTCTCGCAAAATTCTGAAATGCGATTTCGTATTGGAATGCATCCAACATTCGCAAAGATACGTAAACAGGCTGCACGTAAGGCTGTAGCTGTATAAGGGAAAGGATACATTTGCGCGAGATTCTTAATTAGAACACAAAATTTATCGAGCAATTATATTGTGAACATAATTATTTTTTTAGTCTATAACTGATAAACGAATATCGTTTTTTTCTTTCTTAGAGCGATCGCCAGATCGAGGTTTCGTTATACAATCAAATTCTCGATGAATGAAAAATAGGGAAATTACCGGTGAATGCCACTGATTTATTTGCACGCAACCTCTGAAACTAAAGGAGTTTTAATAAACAACACAATGTCTGAATCAAGACTTTATTACGAATTTCGTCAATAAAAGACGCACTGCAGTTAACTCCACGCTACTTTATTTGCCTTAACATCTACGCGTATTCTTCAGACATAATTCGACAATTAACTGAATGGTTTCTAAAAGGTTTGCAAGATATCGCAGAAGAAAAGTAATCGTGTGACAAAATGTAATTAACTCTAGACAAAAACCATCTTTAGAAGTCCAATCGCTTTGCGGATCGCGCGCATGCAACATAGGAGGAAGGTGAGGTCTCACAATAAAACACTATCACTACATCGTTTTTGTTTCATTTTAGTTATTAATTAATTAAATCTTAAGATTACCTTAGCATATTCGTGAAGATTACAATATATCATATCTTTAGGGATATATTAATAGTATACACAGTGCGTGACCTTTTTTCTTCTGCATCTGCACTATTTCGGCATAGCAATTCAAAGAAAGAAACTACTGTCAAGTACGAAATCATGACAGTGTTTTTTTCTGATATATCTATATATATCTCGGTTAGCGATTTTCTGTAGATTCCTTATACTCGCGTTTCCGCATCACTCTGTTTTACATATATGTATTATGTAACATGCAAAATTACACACTAGGGAATAAGGTTTCTCATGCATATACAATTAATAATCTATAATAATAACTCTTGTATTCACATTTGCACGTTAACGTTAGTTCAAATATCGAAACCTGTTATTTCGTTCTGATAATTAATAACGTATAGATAATATATGTGTGTGTGTGTGTGTGCATGTGTGTGTGCGTGCGTATGCGTACGCGTGTGTGTGCGTGCGTGCGCGCGCGCGCACGCGTGTATAGTATAGATTGATGTTGTTAAATAAGTAGAGAAATTTATAATAGATACATATATGTATAAATCAAAATTGCAAATATGTATATCATAAAAAAAAATTCAATAAAAAAATGTATTGTGCAATATTAATTACGTAATCTCTAAAGCGTTAATAAAAAAAAAAAAGGAGAAAACTAAGGTTGTCAAAAAACTTGATACATCTCAAATTTTTTATATTTTACTAACATAGATTATGTTACAAGATTGGAAAAATTGAAACTCACTGTAGTATTTGACGAATCAGTTTTTAATTCGATTTATTTATAAAAAATTATATTTAACATAAATACGAAAGTAATTTTACGAGCTAGCGCCATCGATACAACGAAAAAAGGAAATATAGATACATGAACGCAATTAACGCTCAATTAACAATTGCTCTTTCTCTCACTCATTCTCTCTATCTCTCTTTCTCTCACTCATACACACACATACGCGCACGCACGCACGCACGCGCACACACACACACACACACTCTCTCTCTCTCTCTCTCTCTCTCTCCCCTTCCCTCCTTATTTAACAACATCAAGTAACTCTTTTACTTCAGCCATTTATTTTTCATTTCGTTATTATTTATGTACAACCAGTTTAAATGTTCGCTATCGTTAATCGTAGTAGTAAGTTTGCTAAAATTTGTGTTCTATTGGAGATGATGTGCGTTCGTGGGAACTTATATAAAAAATTACTTTTTGATACAGAGCTGAGTGATTTTGGTGTTACTTAGAAATATGGGTGGTGTATGTTTATATCCTAACTTATGCTGAGATCCTAATTGATTATATAATCTATATGTCGGCTTTCTTATAAATCTTATCACATACATAGACGTTTGTATTATTAGTACTTAATATTTTATACATAGATATTCTGTATTCCGAATGCTGCCAATTTCACCTTGTATGTACAATTACAAGCTACATATTATACAATCTTAATATCTATTACGTGCACTCCTCTTTCACACTTTCATTCTCCCTCCTAATTATCCCTTTTTTTCTATCATGCACTTATATCTTTTTTTTGTTTCTGTTTTAGTTATCACACATTGTCACGCAACAATATGCTCATTTGTGCTGACCGCACACATGAGAAATATGTAATAACAAAAAAGAAACAAAAATAACATTCATTTTTTATAGGACATTATATCAAAATAATAGTAAACTGGTAATACAAACTATCAACAGAAACATTTTGCAACTTTATCGTTAAATTGAATGCATTCGTATTGTTAACATTTACTCAATAAGAAAATTATGAGTATAATTTTTAAAGATTTTTCAATAGCTTCTGCCAATAATTTATATTATTATTTTACTATCCTAAACATTATATCGTGAAAGTTATAATGTCCAAATTAAACCGTTAATAATTCCATTCGAATGGAAAATCTTTTTACATATATATAGACAACCGAAGTTTATGAAATGAAACAAAACGTAAATCTATTTGAATTTAAATCATTTCTTTGTAAAAATTTCTTTTTTAGTTTTTTTGCAAATTAAGCATGATACTAAATACCTTGCATGATATTAAATACCTTGCATATCATATGAAAAAAAAAACACATATTTATCAATTTTTATACATCGCTAAATTGTTAATCTCGCACCGAACTACCTTATTAAGTGTATACATCAACAATAACATACTGATGACTAAATCATTGTACATACTAAATCGCGCGAATATTACTATCGCAGCGTGTAGATAGTATATTTTAAGAATTAGATCATAGATCCTTCTTAATTTTGATTAGATAAAAACTGCAAACAGGCGTTCGTATTACGCCCGAAGACACATCAAAACAAAAAATTACAGAAATATTCTAATATTGCTAGACGTTGATGATCAACGATCAATGAGAGCAAAATCGTTATTGATATGAAACAAACAACACCCAAGAATAAATAGCATGTATCTGCCCAAAGATCGTTTTTTTATTTTTCTGACGAGCTCCCCTTTATCTCCAATATATAATGAAAATAGGATTGTGAATGGTGGCATCAACATTCGAAATTGGCATTTCCATCAATAGTATAATATTCTAGTATTCTTTTCAATTCTTCATCATGTTATTTCAATCTTTCACTTGATCTGTAATAGAGAGCTCGAGGAAATGACGTTTATCAAAGAAAAAATTCTGAATTTATCAAAAAAGATCTTTTCCTACCTCACTTTATTCTTCTCCGTTCAATTAAATCCCGGCCATTAAATCATCATATTTTTTTTTAATAGTATAAAAATCATGATTTTGCTTAAAACCTCGAAGTTTTTAATTAATTGTGCCAACATAACGATTGCTCATTGCCGATAAGTATCGCCATATATACAACAAAGACTATACAAGTTTATGGTTCCTAAAAAAATAAAATTGTAGTTACACAAATAATTTATATATAATAATAGTACTATTTTTATTTTATACTTGGTATATTATTAATGCCGTTACGGTCGTAACGTGTAATCTAAATACTTTTAAGAAATTAATTAATGATAATAATAATAACCATACACAATGAAAATTTGTTTTAATCACTTTTTTGTACTTTTCTGGCGAATTAAATTTAAAAAATTTTTTTAGTTAGAATTTATTTTCGATTTGCGTACCATGTTCGGGCAGCTCCATTAACTGGAGCATACCCAAAATGTTCAACAAACATATTTCGTCTACTCGTTCATGATATGTCGAGTAGATTTTAAAACAAAATTACATGAAAAAATTTATCCGAAATTTCCCAAAAAAATTTTTATATTTTAATAATTTTTCTATATCATGAAATACCATATCCTAGTAATCGAATAAATATAATTCTTTTCTAACATGTTCTTCCCTAATACGTACAACATCACGATTTTCTTTCCCATGAGCCTAAAGTATACCGAGACTTAGGTACATAATCTGATCTAATAGTTGGTAGGATCAAAACTACTTCAATTCTAGAATCATCTTATCGTTACTCGTAATAATTGACGACATTGTTCTAAAGTGAATTAATGAATAACTTTGAATCGACCAGCTGGCTCGTAATAATTCTTGAATCAATCGTTAGTATACGCTGTTAATATTCTGATCGATCAGTTGATCAATTGAAGTCACAAGTGGACAGCCGTGATGATCATTATTAAATTCACCAAGTTCTTAGAGATGTTCGTATTATTTTACATATTTCTATCATTCACATATACGCCTAGCTATATATATTTCTGTGTTTACAGAGCGTATATGAATAATCAAGAAAGAAATTTGCAAGGGCATCATTAATGATAGTTAATAATTACATGTATTATTGGCAGAAATGCTTGTATACGTAATCCTACCAACGATTAATGACTCAATGTGGAAAAATACAAAACTTAACTAAATGTACACGATTTTTTTACTTTTCTTCAAGCCGACATTCGTATCTACGCACGCATTCGGTTATCACATGCAAACGTCTCTTATTTTCATATGTTGTTTTCAAATTTACATAAAGTACAAACTTATGAAAACCGGAAAAATGTAACACAATATCAGTGTAGCATTTTCGAAGTATCATATAAGTATTTATCTAATTACATAGTCGCACTTAAGTGTCTGTCGTTCTAGAGACAATACAGTTTGTCCCAGTTTTTTAATAAAAACTGTTTGAATCTTCTGATCAAATGGGCTCTGTTGAAATGTTCCAACCGTACCACTCAACTATACCATTTTGTAATTAGCACACGATTTATATCGTGTAACTAGCACACGATTTATATCGCCATCGTTATTATTTATCTGATTTCATTGTCTGCGTTGTTTTTGTTTATATTGATTGACGTTACATTTAAAGATTTCTATAACATCGCTCAATACTAAACATACGTCCGAGTTCTGCAAAGTTTTTGTGGGTTTATTATAAACAGGATATAGTAACATTATAAAGATTCCTCAAACGCAGCCATCAAATCGCTCTGCATGTTCATGTCAATTTGGCTAGCCATCTGAAAAGATAAATATAACTATTCTTCGCAAATCCCTTTATTATGGGCATCAAAGGTAATATTTTCATGTATCCCTATATAAATCTTAAACAAATTTACTTTAAGTTATATAGCAAGTTATAAATTAATCAAATTGTAATAATTAATAAAATTAATGTCATGTTATATAAATTTTATTTTTATTATATTTCATTTAATAATTATATTCTGTTTGTTTTTATAATAATATTGTCAGCTTTGTCTAGCATTTGTATATAATAATAATTAAAATTCAAAATAGTATATTAACTGATTATTTTTATAAAGATATCTATCAAATTATATTCAGATCATACAAAAACAATTCCTTTTACATGCGATTATATAAAATTAGATTTTCATACATGATAAAGTCACACAAATTCCTAATATTGTTCATTTTGATTTAATGATTACTTCTATATTAAACTTTTTTCTATTATTTTTTTCTTGAAAAGTTACAACAGATAGAAATTTCATCAATCCAAAAATATTAAGTACTTACCGCTTCTCGTCGTCGGCGCTCTTGCTCCCGTTGCCTTAGACGTTCCCTTTCTGCAGCGGACTTGTCCTGACTGGACGAATGACTCGGACTACTGCTATCTGTATCAGTAACAGCTTTTACTTCTTCTGTTCTTGTCGTGGCAGTCATAACATTGCCTTGCTGATCTCCAATATTTTTCCTAACTTTATCCAGAGCATCCTCTTCCTCTCGTTCCCGTCTTCTTTCATTCTCCTGTCGCAATAATCTCTCTCGTTCTGCTTGTTCCTTCTGTTGTCTGCGCATTTCTTGTTGCTCTAATAAGGCTCTTTGCTGTTTTACAAATATTAATATGAAAATATTATTATATTAGCTGTAGAAATATTATGTGACATACAGAGTTATTTTGTAAAGTTATTGGAACTAACCCTATCCTGCTTTTCTTTAGCTTGCTTCTTAAATGCCTGGAATGAGTCTCGCGCTGCGCTCTTCATACTACTACCTGCAGCTGCTGATTGAGGACTCGAAGCTTGCGCCAAGGAAGACCAAGATGATGCATTCTTTACATTCTGTTCTACAGTCTATATAAAAAAAAAAACAAAAACAAAACTTGAGAAATAAAATCGAATTGCATCAAAGATTAAAATTAAAAGTAGAACAATTATAATGTCCGTTCATTGTCTGTTTTCCCGTTTTCTTTTTTATTTTTTGCATCGACTGCGCAAAGCCCTCACTCTCAAAAGACTAAAAGTTAGTTTCGTTACCATTACCGATCTTTCTCAAAACAAATATAAATATTTTCTCGATCGATTGAAAAAGTTATAGTTTTCAATAAATACAAAAGGTCTCCGTGCTAACAGATCTACTTATCTTGTGTACCTTTTGTCTAACTTCTTATGTATACAAAATAAATACAAACGTACATGTGCCGGACTCTGAACAAAGAGCGAATCCGCAAATATCATTTATACGGATTATGATAATGCAATCGCCACAATATAAAAAAATATACGTGCAATATAAAACAAACATGTATAAAAAATAATATATTTAAAAAATTAATTTATACTTCTCGCATGTATAGTTTGATGTAAATATTCAGATCAGAAAATAGCTTTTTACCTTATTTTTAAAGGCTGATGCAAAATTTGCAGCAGGATTCTTTGAATCGGGTGGAGTCATTTTCTTTTCAGGCATTAATTGAGTACTAGCATGATTACCCATTGGTGGCATTCCTAGGGTGTTCATTTCTGCAAAAAAAGCTCCTGCTAGAGCAATAGTATTATATATCTGGTTAGTAAGCAATTAGCAATTAAACATGTAAAAAACAGCATTGTTACTTCAAGCTTTAATAAAGATGAAGAAAGAATACATACAAAATTCGAAAAATATTAAACGATAAAAATGAGATTATGATGAAAATAAGATTGAGCGCATCAAGAAAAAAAATAAATTTATGTAGAATTACTAAAATTAAACTATTAGTGTTAAATCAATTAATGCATCAATACATTGTATTACTTTACTACATACTAATATTAATATATTATATTGCATTACTTCTTGTATCTTATTTTATTTTATATAATATTATATATTAGTATAAAATTATATATATTTTGATTTTTTATTGCGGTACTGATATCTATTCTTCTGAATTATTTCTTCAATTGTGTACAATTTACTAGTATTTTTAGCTAAGGAAAGATGAATAAGTACTTGTGCGGCCTACGTGTAAAGAAAAGCATGCTATAAATATATAAATATGCACGAACCATCCATAGGCTTTTGCGTCAGTTGAGGTTGAGAAATTGGCAAGGGCTTTTCCTCTTTCTTTATGGGAATCTGAGAAATCTGCATCGGCATAGATGCTATAGGAAGGGGATCAAATATCGAACTCATGCCTCCTATATTCATTCCCATATTTAATCCTGGAATGCCGTTATTATTCAGCATATTGGGCGGTGAATTTCCACGTTTTGTATTTGGAAATCCGTTGGAATGCTGCTGCGACATCGTAACGTTATGCGAATTCTGTATATTAGTTAATGGCGCAGTAGTATTAATCATATTCTCTAATTGATTGTGCATAGACATATGTGCCGCCAATCCTTGCGATAAATTCATATTTAAATTTGTCATATTGATATTGCCCAAGTTCAGATTAGAAGCCATACTCGGCATCATGTTCACAGATTTTACATCCGGTAGTAAATTGAGATTGGTGTTGTTATTGGTATTATTTGTATGAGATGTTTGAATAAATGAAGACTCCTTCTTGAGAGCGAGCGTTTGATCCAAGGTGGGTTGTGATTGAATAAATGAAGGCTCCTTCTTGATTGCAAGTGTTTGATCCATGGAGGACTGTGTAGTAGGCACTGAAGCTACATAAAATACGTATATAAGATAATTAACTTTGTATTTGCTTTTCATATATAATAAAAAATTATTTTACGCGTTGTATTTATAAACAATACCAATTGTATCTAATTATAGATACCTAAAGTATTGTATGGCTGTAAAAGATCAGGTTGTTGATTTAAATTTGTTCCGTCTGTGGATACGGATGTATTTGGAAAGGAACTAATGGACGTTGGCTGCTGCGATGGTTGTTGAGATACAGCTGGCGAAGCTGTCATAGAATTTGTATTTGTAGGTGTGACGCTAGGCGGTGGAGTTGGTACAGAGACCGACGGAGTTGGTGGATTAGATGTTGTCGGTGGTGGTGGTGTTGGTGTTGGTTTTTTTACAGGAGCGGCCGTAGCCAGAGCTGTAGGTCGTGATGGTTGGGCTGGCATAGATGCATGACTCGCGACAGGTATACTTTGCCCTGTTGTAACAGCAGCCACTGCGACAGGCTGTTGATTATTATTGCCCCCTAAAAGAATTTTTACAGTTACACGTCTCATAGTCTATTAATTTAATATTTAATTACTTATATTAACATCTTTTTCCAATAACACGTATTTCCAATAATATGTATTTCTTTCTAGTAATTTGTATATCAGTAAAGATACCGCTAATGAAAAAAAATTATGTATAAATAACACTGTCTGACATGGATTTTAAATACTACGAACGGAACAGGGAGTTTTACAGATTTGTTGTTCGCTGAAAATAAATCTATAAATAAAATTGCTCTATCACATTTTTGAGAAAATTGAACTTGAAAGTATCAAAAATGGCATTTTTTGGTTTTTTAAACTAAAATATCCCGAAAAACATGACGAAATAGAGCAATTTATTTTAGGAATTCGTGTTTTCAGCAACAAAAATCTATAAAAGTCATTTATTACATTGGCTGCTTTATGAAAGTAACAGTGAAAAGAAACAATAAAATTAATAAGAAAAGGTTCACAGGCAATTAAGAGTCAACGCGGTAATTAGTACAAAATTCAATAGTATTAATAATTAAACATCGATATAATGATCAATTATAATACGAAACTCTTATTTTGGAACCATTCTCAGCGGTGAATATATAATTTTATAAGTCTTAGCTAGCGTTGAAAAAAAAGGACCTTAAATCCGTAGATAAATCTTTTGAAGATCGCTTATTGAAGCGCAATTTAAATAATCACTTGCTGCATCCAATAATTTGTGGGATCACTAATTATAAATCTGACATCAAAATTACAAAATATAATTTATTTAAATAATTAACAAAAAATGTGATTTGAATAAGTACTAATAGCACTATTGGATTCTACCGAAAAAATAAACAGTGCATTGTATTATTTTCTCTTCTACTATTCTATTTTTCTCCCATTCGTAAAAAAATAAAATTAAAAATTCGACAAAAATTCGAGAACAAAAATCGAAAGATTGCATTCATCTATGGATTTAAGTTCCGTTTTTTTTATTGTAATTGTTACTTTTTGCATAAAGCAACTAATACAATAACTTCTTCAGTTTTTTTCTCACTAAACCCAAATCTGTAAATAAAATTATTCTATCACGTCACGTTTATGAAGTATTTCAATTAAAAAATGCAAAAAATGCCATTTTTGATACTTTTAAATTCAATTTTCTCAAAAAAAGTGATAAAACAATTTTATTTACAGATTCAGTTTAAGCGACAAACAAAAATCCGTAAGCACTTTGTTTCGTTTGTGGTCTGGAAAAAAGTCTAAATTTGTCGAGTATAATCTATAAATTATTACAGATTAAAAAATTCGTAAATCAGTAATTATGATCATTGCTAATGTTCAACAAAACCACAGATATAACAAAAAATTAACCCCAAAAAATAGTTACAATATATTTATATGATACGTGCGATAAATAAGCGTATAAGTGTCGAGAAAGATCTTAGAAAATTTAATTTTAAATTATAATGTATCTTACAAAAGAAGAAAATATTCCTGATGTAAAAATTACAAATCGATATATTAGAGTTAATTTTTATGACTTCGCTAATACAATACCTGATTCCGAAGGGATATTGCTTGAATGAGTAACAGGCGGCTTTGTTATTGGTCCCGTAGAATTCGCTGGTGGTTGATTATTCATTAAAAGAGCTCCACTATGATTTAATGTAGGTGCCTATATATGAAGAGTACGTTATCTTTTTTATCAATATTCACATATTAAAATTATTATATGCGTCGAAGTAAGACAAACATTGTTATAAACATCATATATTTGCACTAGCCTTTCGAGTAATTTGTAAATTCAGAATTAGTAAACTTAAAAATATTAAGAAACACAGAAAATAATATGCATTATCTAAAAAATGTTTATAAAAATTTACCCTCTAGTGTAATATAATGAATAAATATGTACGTTTAATTTTCACTGAGACATATTACAATCAGTTAATCTTACCGATGCGACAGAAGTTGTTGCAGAAGGTCCTGTACTTGGTGGATTCTTCTTTGTTTTCTTTCTATGTGGACGATTCGAGGAGTTTCCTGAAATTCAATGTAATGTGCATCTAGTAGTGAGTTACGTGCGGTCAATCATAGTTCTGTCACATCAAGAGCACAGGTCGATGAAGAACTAGCAAAATGCATTGTGCAGAGGATACCAGCTATTGAGTGTCGCAAAGCGCCAAGTAAAATTCGAAGATACATCAGAAACAAAAATCAAACAACTTTGTGCATATATTTTCTAATAGATTTTATTCATATGCTTATATTATAATTGTATCACTGTGTACAACAATGTTAATTTAAATATCTCAATTGTATGCTCCTTTTTTTTTGTGGACTTTCATCTTAATGATTCTTTTATATTAAAAAATTTTAATACGCAGAACAATTTTTTCTTCCCATTCTACGTAAAGTTAGTCGTATTCAATTCATTTATGAATATTTGCGTGTATATATATATATATATGTATACACGTACATACATACATACATACATATCGCGCGCCCACACATACATGCATACGTGTCGCGAAATTGTCACACATACATATATGTCTCGACATATATATATGCGAGAGCACATGCCTCATCGTTTTAATGTATCGATACTCATGATTTATTACAATAACAGTAATAATAATCGTTACGGTGGCGGAAATGACGATTATAAAACATTGACTACAAAAATCATCAAACTGCCATCTTTCTTTTATCTCTTTTTATATAATATAATATAATTAATGTAATATTATATAATAATAGGAGTAATGTGTAAATAAAGGTCACATAAATGGTACAATACAGGCTCAACTTAAAGATGAATGATACAAGAGCGACAAACTCTTACAAAACTGTTTAATGTTAAAGTCGTAGTTAGCGCAACACTGAGATCGGTGGCAAGAGACTCCTGCTCGATGTTTGTCATATGTATTACATAAATCAGCGGCGATGGTAAATACATGGAAAACTGTGGTAACACAAGACAGTATTATCTTTGTCTGATGTGTGCTCTCAAACAAATCGTGATCGTAACAGTTGTGAAATCACAGCACTGAAGTTTATCGATGGAATGTGATCGACAAGCTTGCTAAATCCATTCGACGGCAAATGAAAGCAACAAAACAACGAGGAGGAGTACCAGCGTATCTTAATTTATATAATATAGTTAACTGGACCACCACATATGAGCCAACCGCGACTCTTGAAGAATTAATGTCTATTTCACTCGTTTTTATAACTTTGTGTATGCACTTAGAAAAGTTTCGCGCGTGTATGTCGTTTTATTCCTTCATAAGTGTAACTTACAACTATTTATTAATATTTTATGATATATTAGTTTTTACTATGTACAGAGAACACGTACGATCGTGTTTATCGTTACTATTAAACTTGCGATATACGCAAAAAACAGACGGAACGTTTACATACGACTCTGAAGAGGAAGATAATTAGCGCAATTAAATAAAAAGTATAGTGTTATTTTCTGAATGTAACAAAATATTTAATATTTAGAATCCTTAAATCTTGCTCTTGCGTATAACGCAAGCAGGAATAATTCATAGCAGGAAGAATAACATTCCAGTCTGGATGAAAAGATGCGAAAAACAAAATTTAGTTGCGTGCTTGCATATAGAATTGCTACAAAAATTTTGGAAGGCAATATGAATATCATTTATAAAATGCCCTATACCTCGCGTTATAAACTAATGCTGATTGTATCTTAATAGATGCGTAGTATCTATCTAATTCAGCATACGCCGTTCAAAATTTGTTCTCTCATAGTCTAGCTAATTCTTCGGATTTCTCTAGTCACTTTCAGTATTTTGGGAAACATAAAATGGTAATATCAACCTGCCCGACATTTCTTGCACCTACTTGTAAATGCTTATAGTTTCATATCAATAATTTTCTTAGATATCGACGAACACTTTTTTCCGATCAATTACGGTTTGTTTGTATCAAGTTATCGTAGTAATTAATCGCCCAAACTCTTATCTTATCTCCTCTTTCGTCGGGGCAGTAAGTACGTTGCTCTGAGTGTATGATTCATGATACTATTTAATTGTACTCGAGTGCAAATTCGATTATCCTTAATGCTCGTATTATGACATGTTCAATTACAAGGATTGCTTCTTGGAGCATCCTAGAGCGTCATTATCGGTTATGTTCACAATAAATTCTTTTATATATATATTGCTACATGTAAGAACTAAATTTACACGATATCTCAACAAAAAAAAAACATTCTCGAGCAGACATTTACACATAGAAATATAAAAACAAAATATCATTAAAATTAATCTTGTTTAAATTCGTATAAAAGATTTTCTAAAAACGTTTTGATAGGACACGCACAAGTTAAAAGTAATGTTATTTCGAAAATTATATATCGATAATATTCGTTATTTGGAAATTCTTTGATATCTCTACGACACATGTGAAATTCTATTGCGACGAAAAACGAAGTGTATGCTTAACAGAAATAATTAGTACTTCATATATTAAGGCATGTAAAACCACACCAATTCGTAATCGTCATTGGAATAATGATGTCAATTTCAATAGCAAGAAGACAATATTTCCAACTTTTCTTTTAACCATTTGAGCGATGAGAAAACTGACAATGGTTACCGATGAAGAACTAGTGATGAATAGGATGAAACGAAGATTAGCAAAGCTTAGCGGAGTGCAAACAATGTGTCTGGAGGCTAGGGCGCCATGTGTATACGTATGTATATACATATATAGATAAATATTAGACCATCTCCTTAAAACTTGTTTCCCTTCCTATTCCTTTTCCCTTTCCAGTTGCTTTCTTCGTGCGATCAATCTTTTGATCCTTTCCCATCTCTGTCTTTTCTCGGTCTTACTTTCTGCTTCTTTACCCATTAACTTAAACTTCGTGTATATATATATATATATATATATATATATATATATATATATATATATATATATACAAACAAAAACTTTTATTTTATATAAAAAAAAAGATATATCTCAAAATATATATATAAATATATTCTACAACAA
>Ga0157363_1003854_pt1 | contig 13689 bp, 7 predicted proteins | sample AttsexASBM1_FD_111477 | JGI IMG/M metagenome (GOLD analysis project Ga0157363, IMG submission 111477) | Fungus gardens microbial communities from leaf cutter ant in Ribeirão Preto, State of São Paulo, Brazil - Atta sexdens ASBM1 | ecosystem: Host-associated > Fungi > Mycelium > Unclassified ...
CAAAACACAAGTCTGCAGTTTTTTTATTTCTTCGGTAATCCACGCTTAAAAATTACCTATTTTCACACCGGTTTAACCCCTTAAGTAAAAGTTGGTAATAGATATGATAAAAAGATATGTGAAAATCGTATTGAATAAATAGATTGAATCTCAGAAAGAATGTTCAAGATCATCAAACTTGCAAGATAGATATAAAATTATTAAAAAAATAAAAATAAATTCTAGATTAAATGTTCTAAAATCGACTTCAGAATCGTATGAAAAGATTAGCAAGAAAGTACATCCTGACCATTCGAGCATTAAAAGAAAATGATTGCGGTCGTAAAATTATTCATAAATGGAACGAAGAATATACATAAAGAGTCTGAAACTATAATATGTATATTTAGTTTTAAAAAAATCATTAATTCCGTACTCCAAAAATTATATTTAGAAAGTAACATAATTTCTAAAATATCACGTGATGTTTGAATATTAATGCGAGTTACTGTAAATATTGTAATAAAATTAAGTCTAATAAAATTATTTTCAGATCTAGCTAAATTTTTAAATATTTTAGCAAAACCGTTCTCTCTGTGTATAAAGTTGATTTAATAACAACTGCTATAAAGAACCCTTCATACATATAAAGCATACAAATTGTCTAATTTAATTAGCATTTTCCAAATGTTGTTTTAACAGCGTAAGTTACTACATGACAAATATTTGCACGTTATCAGTAGAAGTGTGACCCGAACATGAATAATCATATAGTTAGAGTAAAAAACAAGATTCATTCATTCTTAATTTCAGCCTTACTCCGTTCCTATGCGTCATAACTTTCCAAACTACTAGTCCGGAAACAGACAAATATATCTTCCAGCAACAACTAAATGGTCGTAACTTTCTTTCCAAACTTTCCTTTACGCGCAGCGTTTACGACCGAAACTCAGAAGCTAGGCAAGCTACGTATCAATTAATTTGACTTGATCGCGTTTACACGCTGGCAAACACGATTGCGAGAAGCTGTTCCCGTTAAACGCTATACGCTTTTCCGCGAGGTAACACGGTGGAACAGCCAATAATCTTAACCACGTGAGAGATACTGGAACGAAATATCCGCAGGATAACCGCGCTAGATGTATCTCGCATAGTGGAATTTCACCCACGCCGTTCTCAGGTCAACGAAAGTCGCGTCGTTGCATCGTAAATGAGCACGTCGGACGGAACCTTCGCAGTCAGCTTTCCTCGTGCCAGGAGATTTTCCAGACGGACGTTGCCCGCAACTTCAAAGATCGTCCTGTCCAGACGGACAGGTCGTATACGCGAAACTTTCGTCGACGCAGTTTCCCATCGCTCTTACGTACCCTCATCTCGAGGGAGAGTAATCCTACGTGCGTGGATTTTTACATATCACTCTTCTTATATCGCGCACAGAAATTTGTAAAAATGCACACGCAATCTCATCGGTCTTTTACATGAGAAAATATGCCATATGAAATTTACGCGAGATGTTGACGCAGGAGAACTTCACAAATGGACGCGGAAGGTAAAAATTTTTCGGTTCGCAAGAGGACGCGCTTTTCATGCGCGACTTTGGACGAGGACAGAATTCGCGGGTGTCGCAGAATGCAACGGAAGGGAAACTGAAGAAGAAAGAGAAGAGACAGGAAGAGAGTACGAAAGTGGGTAGGAATTGTTACGGCAGCGGGTTTACGAGGTCCCGGTGGACAGGATGCCAAGCGAAGAAGGGGGGAAGGGCACGTCGCTCGTTTTCGAAAGGAGAAAAGCGTTATCTTGCCGTGTGTGACTCGAATAACGAGAGTAAGCCTTCGTAAAGTCCGGTCTGTCAGATGTTCCATCGTGGCAACGTTAATGTGATTCCTGTTTGCGCGATTTCGCGTCGTCGCTCGATCTTCCGTCGCATTACGGCTGCACCAATGACATTGAATCCATACCGATCTGTGTAAAATGATGTCTTCGGTTTATCTCCATCAGCTTCTACGCGAAAAATTTTATGTCATAATGGAAAGATAGATAAATCTCTAGAAAAATGAAACTGTCGTCAAGTACTATATAATAACGTCTCTCGTTTAATTCACATTGTCATACATCGTGAAACAAGCGGTAATGGAATGTGAATAATGATAGACGTCAAATGACTTTGTGCTCGAGGCAGCGACGGTTAATTCCGGAATGTTGAGAATATCTTCCGTATTGTGACTAAATAGACAATTCAGACAGTGTGGTAGATTTCGCTACGAGTACTGTTCCATTACATAAACGTTTGCAAATGGTGTCACGTTGACTATGTGAATTTGCTATATCACTATTTGAAATATCGAAATTTCCTACTAATAAAAATTTATAACTCGTTAATTTATAATTCGATATTACGGAGTGTTAGCAAAAATATACCTTTTCACTAAAAATAATAATGAGTTTATTTTTTTTTTATTATTATTCAAGCGGCACATTAAAAAGGAAAAGATTTAATTAACATTACTCAACTGAATATAGCGAGAACTAAAATGGTCTATTTCGGCTTCGATAGAAAAAAAAATTGCTAGATTTGCAATGTAGAAGTACAAAAAGTAAGCTAAAGAGCTTTTAGTAATATTCAATATTACAGGTTCCATGGCAACTCCACAAAATGTGCCTGACGCATTTACATTTAATCTCCGGTAAAACCGATGGTTGGTCGGGTAATTACCAAGAATGATTGCCCGTTGTCAATACGTACACAACTCGTTATACCCATTTCCAAAACAAGTTCGAAATCGTTCAAAACTGTGAATATTTATTTGAAAGCTCTGGCTGACAACACTTCTTGCTGATTTGTTATTATACAGTATTTTTAAAATACTCTGAATTAGATTCAAATAGAAAATATATTAAGCTTAAAAAAAACATTAAGATTTAATATATTCAACTGAATTAATTTATATTCGATACATCAATCAATCTTTTGTGTCCAATTAATACACATAAAGATTTTTGTTTTATATATATTGATATATCTGATTTATAATTGCAATACTAATTAAATAAACGACTTGTTAACAACTGTCACATAATTAAAAATATTGTTTTCTGTTTCGAAATACTGTTAAAAGCGAATTGCATTGATTCCCATCGTAACAGTTGCGTTACGAAAAATCATCGTACCAGTTAGGGACTAATGTCGTTATCTGTCGAACAGCATTTGCTAGAGAGTCAAGCGGCAAACATTTCGCAAACTCATTTTCCTGTTCTCGCACACTTTTAATGACACACGCGAACGTAATATAATTATTGTGACAGTTTCACTCGTTATCCTTGATTGTCCTGTACGGCAAATAATAACTCTTGAAACTGCTATATGTCAATAGCTTTGGTGCACAAATTTCAATGAAATTTTGGTGATTGACACTTTCACGCTCGTTTAATTAGCCCTTATATTTCTTCGCACGAATAACGAATATGAATTTTAAATCGATGACTGCTATAGCATCAAGCTTTTGTTTGTATCATAAGTGAGAAAGAAACGACTTTTCACAGTATAAAACAACGATAACAGAAAGTTCGCTGTTACTGACTTTTGATATTTGCAAATGCTACAAATGCGAATAATAGCGCGTTATTTTCACACTCTGTGGGAGCGCTATTACGCTTGACGAATAATGGATCGCTGAAGCGAAGGTTGAAAAAAATGGACCGAGGTCGCAGAAAATGAGCCCAAAACTTTTACGGCGGATGCAAAGCGGCGCAGCTTATCGCGTGAATGTTTGTATGGTGATCTATCCTCCACGAAGTCAGAACCTCCACTCCGTTTGGCCTACATACCGAGAGTTATGGCCGCAGCCGTGTCATACAACCGCACGAAGACTCCGTGAGACATATAAGGAAATAGGAGCATCGCCTTCGCCAAGCACTGCAACGAGCGCGCGGCTGTGCTTGAAGGTACGAAACAAGCATCGTTTTCGCGCCGAAGCGAAAATATTCATGGCAGCTGTAACGCTCCGTTTGTCTGCAATGCAGTATTGAGATCAGAAATCAAATACAATATTAATAACGGTGCTGTCATTGCCCACCAGAAATATCACAGTAGTTTTTTTTTATAGGATATATCGGAGAATATCTGTATCAGAGAGCGCAAACATTTTTGGTTCTAGTCAAGTGATTTTAACATGCGCTTTTATTACGGCTATAGTAGCGACAGTAGCGTGGTTGGCGAGGAAATAAATACTCGTTTTGAGCTCCAGTACATACATGTTTAATACTTGTTAGCAGTGCTCGGCTTAAAATGCTGTAGTGTGCTGAATATCTATAGCTGTCTCTCATGAGACAGTATGCGACAGCTTTAATCCATACACGCTTACTATGTACGTACAATCTTAACGATGAGATATTTTAGTTTGATGACGGAAATGTGTCCTACATTCAACAGTTTGCGTTCTTGCATGACAGCTATAATAATTTAACGGTCAAAAGGTGAGCTCGACAAATGCTACATCACGAAAAATGAGATTTGCATTAAGAGAAGTGTCATACAAAAATCTTCATATACAATCTTGGCAAAAAGTATTAGGCACTTGTTTTTTTATTTATCTAGAATTCTTCTACCTTCTATTGTTTCATGATTTATTATACGGCATTATACATAAATTTAAAGAATTCTTGAAATGCAGGATAATTCACAGCAATTACATACCATTTTTTAAACTGTTAAATAATGGTTAATAAAGTAATATTTTTGGTCAAGGTTGTATATTTATACATATACATATTTGAAGAAAATCTAAACTAAATAGCTGATTTAAAAGAACCCCCCCCCCCCGCACTACATGGACAAAGTAATTTTAATCAAATCAAATTGGCTGAAATTGTGACATTTTATAGTTTATTAGATGCTAATCAAAAGTTTCTATAAATCCGACAATAAAAATGTACAGATTTTGCTGTAGCTATTTGAAAATTGTTATTTTGTGTTTATCAAATTGAAAAGTATTTTTATACTTCAGTACGGTTTATTTATTTAACTATGCCTAACGTGTCCATGTAATAATGTCAGACTAATGGAATAACTATTAACAGAGATACATACATATATATATATCTCTCTCCTCTCGTGTTCACACACTATGACATATAAAAGAAATTTTGTGTTATATTATTTATTTAACACATTTGAACGTATTCCGAATAGTTCACTTTAATTTTTGTGTTATTTTAACACTAAATGAATATGTTAGAAAGTAACACAAATATTATGTAAAAGAATTAATACAAGAAAGATAATACCGATACAAGTACTTGTAACTATGGAAACATACTTTTTCATTAAAATTAATATTTATAATATGTTAAATTAATACGTATTTTATAATTCATTTATTTTAAAATTTACGTTTTAGAACACATTATTTTCTTGTTATATTTAGTACTCATAAATTGTGTTATTCTGACACTAAGAAATATTGAATATCAATTTAACTATTATTACGAATTATTTAATATAATCACATTATATTACAAATAACATAATTATATTATCTTAAAATAATATTCAAATATATTAAAAATTCTATACAACATTTTAACAAGAATTTGAACCATTTTCAACACAAATCTCAAATGTTTATATTCTGAGTATATAAACTTTTCGATAATGGATGTATGATTATATTATGTGTGTTTAATTTAACTATATAAATGCAATTAAGAATTAACTATGTATTGTAGATAAAGATACTTTTTACAATTACATCTAAAATAGTAGATAACTTCAAAATATAAAATCTATCCATCTTTTATATTTGTACCTATAAAACTTTTGATTAACATTTCATAAGCTATAAAATATCACAGTTTCAGTCAATTTGATATTTTTCTGTACGACTAGTGCGAGATTATTTAAAAATTATTGCTGAATTTATTAAATAAGAATTATTCTATAAGTCTAATAAGCAGTAATAATATTAAGAATTGAATATATAATTAAAGACACACAAAAAATAGATTTAGCGCAAAGATTTTTTTTTTTAATTATTATTTGATTAAAACTCTCTTCAGACATCTATAATCCATATCTCAATCCATAAATCTATTATATATAGCTAGAATACTAATATAGATATAATACTAATGTCAATAACCAGTAATTAAGTTTTTAATCGGTGTAAAAATAAAATTATATTATAATGACTTCCGTATGCGAGGTATGTAATTTTAAGGAAAGGTAGAAAGGAAGACATGCATTTATATTCAGTAGTAAGCAATGAGCGAGCGAATAAGATAACGAGACTCATCGTCTCATTAACAATCTTACTTGTTTTGAAAGAAAATTTTCATCCGAGTTTTCTCATTCTATATCTTTTGCTACGTCAGAAATATCTAAAGGAGATAAATGAATCCCCTTTGTACACGACAGATGACACTTGTAATTTTAGTCGTCGACAATTAATGTAATCTTAGTATTTAAAAGACACATTATTTTTTCGCAGCACATTCCGTCTTATCGCGTGTTCCTCCGTTGTAGGAAATGCTGCTATTGTGTACGAGCACAGTTACCCTAATCAATAAGCCGGGTTATTAGCGATATTAGCACATCTCTCCTTTTTTCTTTCGCAGAAGGGCCACCAATCTTTCTCTTTTTTTCTGCGGCAGTTCTATAAAATTTATGATAATTTCTGATTACATGGTACCCTTTCATTCTCATTTTCAGTAGGTCACAGCTACATAATTTCTCGTTGTGTCGCTAATGCGTAATAATTTTTCGACTTTACTGACAGGCGAACAATATTGTAGCTCTGGGAGAAATTGGCGTTTCGCAATATTATATATATATTTATAATTTTAAATAAATTTTGAATCGATAAATATGTGAAAGTTTATTTTAGATATAAATAACAGATACATATATATATATATATACATATATATATATATATATATATATATATGTGTGTATCTTTTTAAAAAAATACAAATATATGTTTTAAATGATTATATATAATATTATATATAATATTATTATTAAAAAATCATATAAAAAATTGAAAATGTTGCAATTGTTGCAAAATGTTGAAAATTGAAAAAGAAATTCTTTGAATACCGAAAAAATGTATTAAATTTGTAAAGGAATAAATAAGTACGCAGAAAATAAATTACATACAAAAGTCATTATTCATTTTAAAAAAGAATAAAAATAAATAATTCAACCATCCCAATCGCATTTAAGAATGATATCATGTTCTTTAACTACTCGTGTATCACATATACGAGAATACACCTACATATACCCGGAGGGTGAGGATAAGCCAGATAGGCAGGGTATACCAAATAACGTACGTACTTATCTGAACCATGCACTTTTCAGTGTGTGACAAGAGGATATGATTTATTGCCTACAAGCTTGCTACAATGACTGCGGTACGTGTTAAACTGACCACGTTCATCATTAAAATTAATGGGTATTGGATACTACCCACGGTAAGCGGAAGGAGAGGTAGAAATGACCGAAAGCGTCGGAAAGCTCGGTGGCCGAGGAAGATGTTGTTAATATCGCAGATCGATATTTTGCAGCGTTTTGCGATAACAGTCGTCAGAAAAACATGAAATATTGATTTCGTTTATATTTGTACTTTTAAACCATATAATATTAACCGTATGAAAGAGTTTTCGATATAATATTTAAATTTTTGTAACTTATGTACAGGATTTTCTATTACATGAAAAATTCGCGCTTGGAAACTTCATTAGAAATTTATGTAATCAGCGCGGTACTCCTCAGAGTGACAATGTCGACGCGTGTAGTGAAAGCAGTTATACGTATTACGTATTTTCATGTGTTCTGTAATTGCTTCTGGTGTCTATTGTGCGGATGAGTGTTAAGTCTGCGGCACGGCATCCATTAAAATTAATGGGGATTGGGATAGCGGAGATAGTCAGGCGTGATACTAAACGCGAAGTGAAATGATGCATCATTCACAAAGAAACAATGCGCACAATTCAGTGATCGCATTATAATAATTTGTACATTACAATGCACGCATTATTATTAAAACGATCAATATAACATTCCGATTAAAGTGCTCGAGTTAATGGATGACAGGTATTCAAAATATTTCAATACTAAAAATCAATCATTTTTATCGACATATACCTCGTTATCATTACGTTGTTAAATCAATCATCTACGATATTTAGTGCTGCATGATTAAAGTAATTATATTTAGAATCTCTGTACTTTTTGCAATATATTTCGAAGCATGTTAACGGCTAAATATATATTGGTTGAGTGTGCGATACTCGTTTTTGCGATTAACTATCTTATGGAAATAAATCGTATTACAGTATAATCGACCCAGTTTACAAAAGCAAGTTAAAAATAAGATTAGGCCACGGCGTTACTATCTACCAATTTCCCTGTTTACACGCCCTGCTTATGACACCCTTATCGCAGTACACGTGACTCAGAATCGCATTACCCAGCAGCGGCAAAATAACCGTATAAAAATTTCCGTCTTCCTTTTTCCAGGATCGACGCGACGAGAGGAAAATGCGCTCGGCGAACGAACGAACAAGACCGCGAATACGCTGGGCGATCGCTAAACCGCTTTAATCGTCGTTTATCGATCTATCCTTGCGGGCGCGATAGATCGCGTTATCGTAATGACATTTCGTGGCCAGCTTTCGCGGCCGCTGATGGCGGGAATATGAGGGTCGCGCGGTGGCGAGACAAGAAGGTAGGCTAAGCAAATCGATCTGTTGGCGCACGTAACGCACAGCTAAGTAGCACGTTAAAACCCCGCGAGCGTCCTGGCTATGCTTTCAGCATATTTGCATAGGATTCTGCTCGGTAGCGCGTACGCGCGGCAGCCACCCATGGTACGCGAGCACCTGCCGAACGTTTACGTTGTTACGCAAAATGACAGCGCTACCATTACGCATACCCGGGATAGCCGAGATACTTAACAATCTGGTATTCCGATTACGATAGTACGCCTATGCACGTAGGAGCGCATCTTCGAATGCGCCCGAGCAAGATGCGCTCGCAGCGGATCGCAGCATGTAGGACAGGCTTGGCGATCCCTGAAGCGACGAAGATCAGACCTCTCCGTTCATCGGCTTATGACAAGCATGTGACATGAATGCTAATAACCAACCTGATGCCATAATCGAAGAGAAATTTATCAGCATCGTGAATTTTCTATAATTTTATATAATATACGGAAAAAGGACGTTTAATGTATCTAATGTATTTTAATGTATCTAAAAATTAGCTATAGATATAAATATAGATCTGAAAATAATTGTGTAGGCTATCAAAAATTATTACGCAGAACTCAAGATGGTTGTTAGAGTGTCAAAACTTTTTGCAACATTGCTCATCATACTTGAATATACACAAGGAGTAAACCGCTGAGGGCATTACGGTACGAATTTAACGCATTACTGGGCATTATTGGACATTATTAAGAGAATTGTATATTATAATAAGCGGAGGTTATGCACTACTAGTACATTAATGGGCATTACTGGGACATTTAGTGGGCATTACTAAGGCATTAGGATATTAGTGGACATTGGTGGGCATTAGTGGGCATTAATAGATTGATGTACACAATTTTGGTCAGTGATTTAGCCCTTAGTTCTACATAATAATTTGGAGTCCAACAAAATGATTTCCAGCTTTATATTTAGTTGAATTTTTAGATGCTTCAGCAAAATCATTCTTCGCATATATATATATTCTCTGCGGTAAAATTAAAGTAATATTACGCAACGTTATTATGAGTTCTTTTTATCTCGATGAAAATATCGCATTATGTCACTGCGTTCAACGTAAGATTAAAACTTACTATTATTATCAAAGATCATCGACGACAAATCGAACAAAGTAACTTTATAAATGGAATGGATTTATACTCTTTGACTTGTAGCTTGTTCTCAGTTTGAGAAACAATTCATAAAGTAATATCGTTCGAGCAAAAGTGTTTGATCAAAGACATAAAAAGTTTCATTAAAACTTCTTTGATCGCTGGAACAAGTAAAAAGAAATACGCTGCCAATTATGTACTCCAGTTACGCAATGACCTACTGATTATGAAGAATAAAACGTTATTACGCAACGAAAGTAATGAAATAAAATACGAAAATATTTCTTTTATTACAAACTATGCATTAATTTTTTTATTTTAATTACATTTAAAACAACCGCTGTTGTACCGATATCAATAACAAATATTATTTATTTTATATCATAAGGCTAGAAAGATATGCAAAATATCTTTACGTCACGTAAATATGAGCATATATGTATAAATTAGAAAGAGGGTTGAAGAGAGTAGCCGTGTACAATCGTCTACATCGTAGCTTCACATAATGTAGAAAGCATCCGTATATACATATCCAACAAGAGTTGGATTTTAAAGTACGAAAAGTTCCCAAGTTTTCTTGAATTTTCATTACGTACGTTCCGGGAGCACGGCGGAAAGGTCTCTAGAGGGGAGCACGATAACACCAGAAGCACAAGCGCCTCAGGTTCTATCTCTGCGGCGCGTAATTCGAGACCCAGCCTGCCGTTCGATTATAATTTCATTTGCCGGGAGCTCGTACGATTAATGCGATGGTGCCGACCTATTCCCTCTAATTAAATCCTGTATACCAACCAAAAGATATCACGTGAGATTCTAGAATCGATCGATTCTAGAATTGAAAATCAACGACCGGTTGTCGGACTCAAACTCGAACGTATCTATACGTAAAGACGCGATCGCAAGGAATCAAATGGAGATCCTCCACTCACCTCAGTTCGATGCCTTGGCTGCGCTTGTCATTTATGCTAACGATCACGTCGCGTGGCTGTATCTTCTTATCACCGCTGCACTTCGGGGTAGTCACTTTGCCGCGCGAGTTTATGCCAGGCACAAACGATGACTACGTACGTCCGCACACGTACGTCTCGCTTTGCAATGACGTAGTGACATCCAGCGCTTCGCGATGACGAGATCAACGTCTTTCTCCGTCTCCCACCCTGTCGATCTACTCACGCAGGTTCAATTCGCGGCGACGTGAGAGTTCCGCTCGGAGCATCGACGTACATACATACGAACGAGCTCGAGGGGAGAGGGGAGAGGAGAGAGGGGTTAAGACAGTCACGTATCGTTGCAAACCTTCGTCGCACACTGCTGCACTGTCACAGTGCCCGCCCCGCTTCTCTACCCTGTCGATTTAGCGAATCCCCCGAGCTAGTGATCCTAATCTCTCAATTCTTCGCGAGCGCGCACACCGGCGTGACTATCGCGTCGCGATAAAGTCCGAAACGCGAGATTTACGAACTCTTGAAACGAAATTCACGTAAATTCCGAAACGACGCGACAATCCGAATTGAAATGAGTGATTGTCAATCTTGTCTTTGTTACTTGAAGATAAGCATCGAGTCGAGACGTTCGAATTGGACAGTTAAGATTGGATCGCATTCGTAGTTTTAGCGTACTCGATCAGCGATCAGCTCGACTCTATGAAGTTGTTCGTTTTTCACATTCACAGGACGCGTGATATCACTCGAGCTATGCGAAGGCGTAGGATGGAAGTATCGGCGTCCCAGCTGATTCAACGCCGATAGAAAGAGAAAGGGATGCGTAGGACAGAGCTTACGAGAGCGCGAGCCACGACAACGTGTGTGTTTACCCGCGCGACGACGTAAACACTCCGCACGAAAGCACTCGACTGCTCGGCAGGGGTGGCCGAGCGGCACAGTTCGGTTGCTCGCGCAATAGCTTGGTAACGCGGCGCAACAGTGCGCAAGTTGTGCTTTTGTGCGGCGAATGCGGTACGGCCAGCACCTATGACCTCTCTCTTCCTTCCTATCTCCCTTGCCCTCCCTCTTTCTTATCTGTCTGCACTTTTTCGTGTTATTTTTTTTTAATCCTTCTGCCTTCCTTTTTTGCTTCGCTCTATACGCCACAATTTTCACCCCTTTTCGCTCTCGCTGCCTCTTCCTTCCCTTTTCTACCCTATTTTTTTTTCTTTTTTTTACTCCGCCGATACAATCTTCTTACATCCTTCCTTCTAGTCTCACTAACTGACTGACTGACTGTCGTCCGTCCGTCTACCTGCGCCGCGGAAGAGCGGCCACGGTGAATCGCGAAAAGTAACTGGCGAGCCGGCCGACCCCGATTGGCTCGAGTCTGCGCCCTAGCGACAACTCGGGTACACCGGATATAAAATATAGACGCCTAGTGTGTACGTATACCTACGCGCCGCTCTGCGCGGTACGCGGCAACACGGGGGTTGAAAAGGAGGAAACTCTCCTGCCCTCGCTCCCCCACCGGGTCTCTCGTCCTCCCGTTACCTGCTCTCCTCTTATTCTATTTTCACTCACTGTACCGGTAGTCTTTCTCTCTCCTTCCACCCCATGTTCATCCGCGTTACTTGCTTCATATTCTCTCTTTCTCCGTCAGTCTCTCTTTTTGTCTCTGCTCTCTCATATCGTTTCTACACCTCTCTCACTTCACCTTGTCCTTTCTCTCTGTCTTCCTTTCTAGTTCCTTCATTCGTGTCTATGCATCTCGTATCGCTTACCGCAGCAACGCCGATACGCTGTTGCTGCTATGTTGTAGCTGCTGATGAAACCTCAAGGTGCACGCATATCTGCGTGCAAAAGAAAAGGACGCCCCGTTCTGTGAAACATAAAGGCGAATATTTGTCTTAATCCAAGGTACATATTAAATGGATACTGAAATTGCGTTGTCTTGCGAGAGTAACAACGTTAAGACGCTGACTTGTCGGACGTCACATTGTCGCAAAAGATAAATATACTATTTTTCTAGATATTATGTGTATATTTTTGTTCATTGCAGATTGCATATATTTATCAAATTACATACTAATGTACACGACTGCAATGAAACTGATTAAATTCGGCGAATGCTTCCTGGTTACGTATTTTAAGTCTGAAATCTGCATCGCTTGTTTAGAGACTAATTGCACGCTTGTTTCTTCACGGAGAATTACCTCGCGCTTAAACGGTATATCGATTTAGAAACGCCGCATACTTATATAACGATAATGTATAATATATGTACATACATAATATGTATATGTATATACATAATGTGTATATAAATAAAAGTATATATGAGTAATATATATGTACTGCATTCCTTTTTAATTGACCATGAACACATACGTGTATAAGATCATAAACGCTTCTTTGAGAAGCAATTGATTTTGTTGAAAACGAAAAACATTGTTACAGTATATGATTGCGTTTATAATGTATAGTTACGACTTAAAATATCATTACAGTAATATTTCTGAGAATTTTTGCGTAATTTCGCGATTAAGGCCACCAGTTACAGTGTTATATCATTCTTGCAATGTTTCCAAGAAAAGAATAACAATTTCAGAACAACTAGATAAAACGCAGTCAGAAACGCGAGATGTGGCGGTAATCCACATTCTGTATGTCAAGCGAATTATAACAGTATTGTTTACTATGCTAATGACATTTGTTATTTGTTACTACATAATTAATTAAAAACATCGCTTGGGGTGTTGAATCAAAGCAAGTAGATTCTACATATATCTTTCTGTTATCTGCATAATTATGTTAATATTCCGTTATCATTATTTTAACAAACATCGAGATATTTTTTTCAGCTCTCTTATTAACTGCCAAATTATTGATTTTCAATATTACACTCTATATATATATATATA
>Ga0157363_1003855_pt1 | contig 13688 bp, 1 predicted proteins | sample AttsexASBM1_FD_111477 | JGI IMG/M metagenome (GOLD analysis project Ga0157363, IMG submission 111477) | Fungus gardens microbial communities from leaf cutter ant in Ribeirão Preto, State of São Paulo, Brazil - Atta sexdens ASBM1 | ecosystem: Host-associated > Fungi > Mycelium > Unclassified ...
ATGTTGAATTCTTAAAGATATACATATAGATATTCCAGTAAAACCGACTGATGTCAATCTTTTTAATTTTCGGGTTCTGATTCGGGATTAAGGGATTTAAAAGCACCTGACTTATTCAAAATGTTTCGCACCCTTTAATTTGTAACAAGAAGCTCAGCTACTGGCATAGCTACTTACAAACTGTATTTTCTTTAAAGATAAAGTAAATATTCTCAGTTTTATATATATATATATATATATATATAATGTTAAAAAAATAAAGTTATAAATTTAAAAAAATATATTATAATTAACTGAGTAAATAGATGAAAAAAAATGAGCAAAGAAAAGATTTTAATTTAAACTAGTATATTATTTCATTTATTCACAATTAGCTAGTTATTCGATATCATAAAAACCATGGAAAGTTTCAACTATACTAAGTCTTCATCAGCCTGACGACAATAATAAACGAATTTAAATTAAAACGTAATGTTTAAACGTTGGACAAGTTTTTAAATTTAAAAGATATGAAACATCGTAGTTAAGTACAATAATTTCGCAATATATTGTTTATTTAAGAACTATTTATATAAGAACTATTTATATAAGAACTATTTCTTCATTGGACAGCGAGAAAGAAAGAATATAAAATGGAGATATAAAATTATATGAAGCCAAGAGGCTTTTTATATATGTCTCGATGTGTATCTGTGAAATTAAGTTATTATAAAACAAAATTATAACATTGAATACACACGTTTCACGGTTTTTATAACATTGAATAACTAGTTAATTGACAATAAACGTGAGAGATAATATTTATTCTAATTTAAATTAAAATCTTTCCTTTGCTCGTTTTTTTTACCTATCTACTCAATTAATTATTGTGTTACAATATCGAGCAGATTACTTCTTTTCTTATTTTTTAGAAAATAATATTATTATATTTAGTAATACAATTTCTTCATTTAACATCATGTAATAGAAATATATATATATATATATTTAATTTGTCACTTTAATATACTAATTAACATATTATTTATATTGTAAATTAATGTGCTAAATCATATAAAAACGGATATCATATAAAAACAAATTTTTGTTATAGAATAAAATATATCAAGTCAGTCTATCAAAATTTTGTCAATTTAAATTTCAATTTAAATTAAACTTTTAATTGAATAAACTGCAACATGTGTACAACTGAATAATACTTCTGAAATACATCTCCTTCTCTCTCCCTAAAGAATTTATTTTAATCTTCTGCATTATAGATTATAAATAGAGTGTCACTATAAATGTCATGATTTCGTATTTTATAGTCTTATTCTGTGACTGACCTTACCGACATATGACGTAATACAAGAATACTGAAATTCCCTAGCAAAAAAGAAACTGTTACTTTGTTATGTTTTATAATTTTCCTAAAATTATTTATTTATTTTTATTTTTCTTCAAAATTTTATTTTCTCTCATCTATTAAATAAACATTTAAAATTACATGTATTTACTTTACGATCTAATCAATTTTGAGTCATGTTGATTACATTTCTGAGGATATATCACAGATAAGCCCATTATAAGTGGGGATGATCATCAGCAATAAGACGAAAGCGTAATTGAGTTTCATAGACAAGCAACCTTCCTTCTATCGACCCGAGCATTTCGTCCGCCCCTAGAACGCCATTACTGAATATCATCTATATCATATTTATATAAAGCGTACATTTGCACTCTGCTATCAAAATTGATATTATTCTTTAACTACGTATATTTTTCATATTTATAAGAGTGTATCGAGAGAAATGCTACATATTAAAGTTCTCTAACCCGCTATTAAATGAATTTTGCTTCAATCAGATATTAATATATATATATATACATTAGAATACGTATTATAAAACAAGTTGTATAAATTTAAAAAAAATATACTTTACTATGTTGAAAACTTATAATTAATTAATTAATAATTAATTCATTATTTTTCTTTATTGTGTATTATATTAACGTGTAAGTTTCATGTTAAATTATCATTATAATAAAATATTGCATATGTATAGTGATAACAAACATAATGTGAAGAAATATTTATCAGTATAATACAACACAACAATACTACTGCTTTTAAGATATAATAGTTAAACAAAACAAAATAACATATACTCTTGTAACAGGAAATCAATTTTAAAGATTCTCTTATTACTTACATATACATTGGAAATTTATAGATCTTTTCTTCTTAATGATATATAATTCATAAATTTATCATGATAAGAATGATACAAAGTGTCTGCGAAAAATCTGTAAAATAACAAAAATCGATTAATGCAAAATAATGTTACTAATTATAGACATTGTAAAAATAAATAAATAAAAATGAAAAGATAAATAGTAAGTATCTTCCATGTGAGCATATTATCGAGAATATAACCATTAGTTTTAAGTTACATTTACTATAGTTTGATACTAACGATTATATTTACTACGCGAGTAAGTAGCTCACAGATGCATTTTAATAGGAAGAGCAGTTGTAGTCTCGTTGCTTGATATTCTCTAACACACAAGGAGAATCTCCGGCTTGTTTCATGGCCGGACGGAACGTCATGGCTGAACCGACGAATAAACCAATAAACGGGGCAACCATCTGCTTGCCAGCCGGCATCTTTCTCTTCCCCTTCGCTTCCCTAGTCGCTCCATAACTCCATTCTTCTTCTCCCCTCGTATTTCCTCCCCTTCACCCTCCTTCTCCCTTCAGCACCATTTTATAAGCGATCCTGAAATGAAATCCACGTGAGAGCTTGCAGCATCCGTGAAGAACTCACGTGGCTTTTGTATTATAATAATAATAAGTGAATCCACCCACAATAGTACGTCTTTATCAGAGCAACTCGATACAATTAAAATAAAGAATAAGAACAACTCTTACTTAAGAAATTAATTCTAATTTTGTTAATATTGTAATTACTAAAGATTATAATTAATATGCGGATTTGCAATAATGTAAGCAGCATTAATTCTGCATTATACTATGAATTCAGAAAACAACATTAATTAATTTTAATTTATTAGTTTATTAAAATAGATAGTATTAGGATTGTCTATTGTATCCAATAAAAATTATTATTAAGAACAACAATACTAATAATTACGTTATATGATTCATATTATATATTTTAATGTAATATTATACAAATATATTGACATTAAAATTATAAAAAATATTAATTTTGATTAAAATTGATAATCATAATCACGAAATAATTATAAGGAATATTATAATGCCGGAATGGCAGTTAGCAAATATCTATTATAGCATGCACAGTCGTACAAAATCTCGAAGATAAAAACTTGGAAGAAGTTGGAAATACGCAGCAGGTTAGCTACAAACCGAAGGTCAAATAGGTCGCCATTATCCGAGACCTATTACCTACAACGGACCGTGATACCTGTTTCGATACCGAAAAAAGAAAAAGTCAGGAGAGCAGAGGCTGTTCCCTATAAGGAAATTTCAAATATAACTCTTATGAATCAACTTATACGTATATTAAAGAATATTAAAAGATTTGAATTTTAATTTCTAATAATAATTTATAATAATAATAATTTATAATGAATAATAATTTATAAAATGATAATACGATTAATAATGATTAATGAAAGAAAATGTTTTACTCAGTATACTGAATTTATATATCTATAAGCGCCGTAGATTTATACTTATATTTATAACAAAGATTCACATATGATTATGCGACAGATGCCCCGAAATGATATCGACATAATAACTTGAAAAGAGTTGCGTGATCACCCTGTAAAAAGAATTAACAGGGCTTTGTATTCCCACAGCATGATATCATTTTTGCGGAAACGTGTTAATTTATGATACACTGTTAGTTTAATATAATTATACTAATTATACTAATTGTAAGAGTTATAAAATTGAGTGGAACGCGCATGTTAATATAGGCTTATAGTGGAAAAAATTGTATACTGTATGTATATCAAGTAATTTTACCTCTCAAATTATTAATATATAAATCTTAATACATTATTTTTAAAGATTTTTATATGAAATTTCAAAATAATTTACACATTTCAAGTTACATAATTGCTATTAATAAAATTCTAATATAAATTTGATTATATATTATTTCAAAATTGATAATATCAATGATAAAAGATCAATACACGTGCTTGGCACGTGCTGTTTGGATATTTAGCGGCAACATCCCTATTAAATATATAGCAATCACGGTGGCCATACTTCTCACAAGACGAACATCGATCACTTAACGCTTTGTCGTGTCACGCTACCTCTTGTTCATTCAGGTGCCGTTTTATGGTTGCAAAATAAACATACACATATACACACAAACACACGCATTTTTTCTTTTTTTCTCTCGATGTATATATATATATATATAATCTTATATGTCTGAAAAATATTATTTATTTGAAATCAAATCAAATTATTTTTCTTACGTACTAAAAAAAAATAGGTAAAAGATATAGTGAATGATCAAAAGAAATTATTAAGGAATCAATAAATCTGTTTTGCTTAAAAATTGTTAGAAAACATAAATTATTATTCTAGAAATAAATCTTTTTGATGAGATACTCAACATGTTTAGAGGAAGGTTTAGATGTGGAATGTGGACGCCGTAAGTCCTTGATTGGATTCACAGCCGGTTTATTCTCGTGTGCACACATGCTCGCTTCAAATGTTACACACTTTTGTAAGAGACTGTGGAAGATATATTTCATGATTTAGTATGCATTTAGCAGACATATATTTTGTGAAAAATTGCAAATGCAATACCTATAGATAATATTTTATTTATAAAAACGTAAAAGGAATTGTATCTTTCCAGATCTTTTAGTTAAACAATATTAATATTTGAAAGAATTCTTAAATACATATTTATTAAATTAATGCTTAAATTATCAAAGAATTTTTCTATGTCTATATTAATTGTAAGAATGTGATAGAAAAAATTGGCAATTAAATTAGTAATTAATTAATAATTCATTCTGATGTCTAATTAGATTCTTTCAAACATTTACATGCGCAAAATATAAACAAACCAAGTAAGATGTATTAAACGTGCATGTATTAATAAAGTGGTTCTTTTTTTTTAAACGATTAGGCCAGCTATAATCAATTATACTAATTTTGTGTAAGTTTTTCTATTCGTGAAAATAAGATATGTAATTTTTGCACGGACTGTAAAACTTTTAAATGAAAAATCTACACCGATTTGTGATAGTTTTTATTGTGTAATTACATACACATATGTGCTATCATTGCGAGCTATGAAATGAACTGAAATGGAACCGTGTTGCGAGTGAGGAACACTGTGCAAATCGATCGGCATCCTGCCAGTTTGCGAGAGGCTATATGGATATCACGAAATTTGCCACCGTCGGCGCCACCGCGGTGGTGCTTTTTACGTGCTGGATATATTTCGTTTTGACTATTGATATTATGCTAATGATATCTATTTTTTTTGTCTAAAATACATCAAAATGATATTCTAAAGATGTCAAAAAGAAAACTGAACTATTAGGTATATAACTTCATAATTTCATACGATTGAATTTAAGGTTTCAGCAAAGACGGAATAATTCCATTTTGTTTCTCTTAAAATGTTTAGATCAGATCTGTCCAATTTAAACTCCGGAGTCAAAATGCAAAGCCATCGACGCAAAAAAATTCAATATAGGTAAGATTTTGGGGACTGTAAAGTATTGATACGCATCTGAGTGACGCTTATCAATATTTTACAGTCCTTAAAGTCTGACATTATATTTTTTTCATCAATGTCTTTGCGTTTTGGTTTCGGAGCTCAAATTGGAAAGGTCTAGTTCAGATTATTACTTTAATTAAATAGAACCATTTTTTGATGATATTAAGTTATCTAACGGAAAAACACAATACATTATACAATTATACAACATCGTATGCTTTGAATCTATGATAAACGAATTATTAAGATTATTTAGCTTGGATAAAAGAATTCTATTTATACAGTTTTTTAAAGATATATATATAGTGTTATTTTTACTGTAAATATTGTAATAATAATTAAGATATTGTTATTTTATACTAATTAAAATAAAGTAAAAATACGATAATATGTTTATTTAATTTTGTATATTTTTGTGACAGTACACGTTATTAATTTCCTAATACTTATTGCATGTATTATCTCATGATATAATTATGTATAAGAAGTAATGCAATTACTTATATAAAACAGATAATACTTCTTTTCAGATTTTCAGAAAAAAGATATAACAAATAATATTATAAAACAATATTATATCATTTAATGATTATCTAAGGATTATTTTATCTTGTAATTTTATAGGCTAAAGCAAATTATTTTTCTGTATTTATGCAGCCATTTTCAGTTCTTGTTTGATAGATAATATTAAGAATAAGAGAAATAGATAATATTAAGAATGTAGAATATAGATTTATCGTATATATTAAAATCTTTTCATATCCATCGATATTAATTAAAGTAGCATTATATTTTCGTAGAAGAATCAAAATGTATTGTATCCTTTTATGGATTTTAAGTTTAAGTTTCGAGCAGTCCTTTAGTTTATTACGTCATTAAATTTAGATACGCCACTTCTCTCATAGATAACAATGAATAAATTTTAACAGAAAAAAAAAATGAGAACGAAGACTTACCAATACTGCTCATAAAAGTATCCTTAATAAAGCACAAATCTATGTCGATACACTGTTAATCACAAAACGATTTCCATTCGATAAACGCACAGGCGTCCATAGGAGAACGAATCTCCAAGCTAGGGATGAAATTGCGCACGAATCGACGCTGGGCGTCGCCATCGTAGGGATGGAACAGTCAGGACGCGGTAAGGTGGTGAATTCAGGGATGGAGAGTGGGGGAGAATTCGAAAGTCGAGCAAAGAGCTTCGTGTCCGACCGCTGCTACGGCGACCTGCAGACTGTTCTGTCGAGCAACCTCGGCTCTCCTCGGTTACGAACAGTCATTAACATAAATTGTCTTCAGTGACAGTTACCACCACTACCTCTCTATAGTATCGGACAAAATAAAGTAGATACAACCGTAATATTCTAACTCGCATATAGATGATTTAGTCTTATTCTATATATATTTAGTAATATTTAGAAGAGATATATTCAAATCATTTTGAAATTTTATTTAGCATGCAATACTTCTGAGATAGTAATTTTTCTTATTACTTTTAACATGTCGTAATGAGATCTAATTTTTTTTTGTATGAAATATAAACTTATCTAATATATATGAAGAAATTATTTTTAAAAGAAATAAATTATCAAATTCAGTAAAAAGTCGAGCTACCTATATCTTCACTAAACCTTATAATTTTTTAAAAAAAGCATATTTGATATATTTAAATCCATATTTTCTTTTTTATTTTACGATCTGAATATTATAAAATCTGAATATTATAAAATAACGTACGTTATTAATTTAGTGAATAAAATTTTGGCATTTACTTATATTTGTATCTATATCACGAAAGAAAAAAATTTTATAGCCTTCTTTTTAAACTACTGTTTTCAAGAGCTTTCTAACTTCAGGTATAGATACTGAATTGTATTGTATGTTCGTGAGTTGAGTTATAATATATGTTTCGGAAAGGTAAGGATGTTTCACGCTGAGAGTCGGACTGTATCATGAACACACAATAGTTCGGCATACCTAAATATCCGTTAATATTATTATATTAGCAATAATATTAGCGATAAAACTATAGATAATGTTACAATATTAATGATGATTATTAAAATCATAAAATTATTTTTAATATTATAAAAATTGTCATTGCAATTGCGAAGTTATCATTACAAAATTATAAAATTATTTGCTGCTTATTGGAAAAGTTACAAAATCTGTTTTGTATATTTAAATAAGAAAATTTGTTATATTTCAGATTAATTTAATAGTACTATCTCTAGTATTTGAAAAATAATAATATTTATTTTTAACGTTAAAAGCCAGTTTAGTTTAAAAAGCAAAAATAAGCATTTCGGAATATTCAAATTTATAATATAATTTTTTGTATAACTTAATTATTCAAAATGTAAACTACAGCTTTAAATTTATGTAAGTAGTTCACACGCTTGCGTATCTAAACAATATTTAAAGATAATATTTTTGTAATATTTTATTTTGAAACATGCAATATCTTATACATTTTTAATATTATAGTTATAATATATTTATATATAGTGAAAAAAAAAATTTTATTAAAAAAAATTTTGTACAGCTTATGATTTTATCCTTTTTGATTTTATCAACGTCATGCTTTCGGCGGAAGAGTAGTTAAAATAAAACTCTAAATAATCAGAAAAATCTTGATTTCTCTCAGATGAGAAAAATTGATTCTATAAAAAAATTTCTTAATTTTTCTTGTGTGATCTTTTTTACATATTATATTGTTGTATTACATTGATGGCATTTTTATTTAAACAAAAGTATGAGTCTCTTGTGACAAAATAAAAATTTACAATTATAATTGATTTAGTTATTGATTGCAGATAAACAAGGAAAGTTCATTAGTAAAATGATCCAATTCACTACTGTTATTCTAACAATGAATGCTTTCCAACAAGAGATACTGATATACCAACAACAAAAAATGTAAATGACTTTGTATCTTTCGTTGGAAAAGTCGAAACTCACTAACATTACATAAATATTATATTTTTTAATTCAAAAATATAAATATAATATAACAATACATATTGTAACAGTTTATACTATAGCTATATCGTTGAACAAGAAATTATAATATTATTATTAGTTATTATTATTATTATTATTTATACATTATCAGAGGGGAATTCTTCTCCAATGATATGTTACCGACATACAAAATATAAATTAAATTATTTATGCTTGTATTGATATACAATATTTTTAAATTCAGTTATTATACATATATGATATTAATTAGATTTAATAAATAAATTAAATAAATAAGTATATTATAATTATGTCAGATTAGTTTATATCGATAAAATAGTATACTATCAGAAATATTGATTGGACATTGATATAACAGAATTTTACCAAAATATATAAATTTATAAATTACAAGATCTGCATATATGTTAAAGTTAATCTATCAGTATTAAATATATATACATATGTAGATAAATAAAATAAATACATGATTTAATTTTTCAGTATATAGTTAAAATAAAATTGATAATACTGTTTCGATCTTGACTATTTTTATTAACTTTACTGTGTTCTTATATTTTTATATATTTCAAAATTGTTGCATTATGATTTATTTAAAAATGTTTTCAGAAAAATATATAAATTTAGAAAAAAAGAAAAATATATTTATTTAAATTAATTTTTCTATACTTATATATGTATACATATATGTATACATATATATAATATGTATAATATTATTTTCAAATGAAGACAATAAATTATTTAATTTTGCAATTAAAATATCGTAGGAATATACATATATGTAATCTAAATAAATTTTTATTTGTAAAAAACAAAATAATATAATAAGTTGTACCAAATATAATATATATGTGAAACGATTTTTATAAAATATTAATATAGAATATCAAAGTAAATATATAAAAAAACAATGTAAACTAAATACACTTACGCATCGAGTTTAAAATATGTTTAGACACTAGAGATAAGTATAAATTAAACATATATCTTTTATTTTTAATAAATACTATATAAAACTATATTAAACTGTTTTACGCCAATGCTGCAACTGCAGATAGTAGGTAGTATGTGGCAAACTCCACCCTTTGAGTGGTAGGCTTAACCAACAAAGGACCACCTCTCGTCACCATCATCCCCCACTTCTTTTCGACACAATTTGATTCATGATGGCTGCGTTCAACTTATATTGCCATCTTTCAGACATTCTGTGAACTATTATGATATTTGTGGACCGATATTAAAAGTAAAACCTTCAACAATTACCGACTACGTATTAGAAGAATTTCAGAGATAAACTGTTCAGTCATTTACCGTAGATGGCATAATTTCTAGAAACAGAAACAAATTATGATATCTGACAATTTGGTTAAACTCTGTAAAATTGATTAAAATTGATATTATGAAACTACATATATAACATATATATTAAAGAGAAGCTATAATGAATTTTTTCTGCATCAGATGATTTACAAACAACATACTATATAATACAACATACTATACTATATATAATAAAAGTAATAAATAAAAAAGCAAAACATTCCTTTTTTATTATTATATATTTCGATTTTCTGTCATTTCAGACGTCTGGTTAGCGTATATCTACAGTAGACCGTATTATAATAATTCCTCTCGACCTACTGTGTGTAGACGTCACATCGCATTTGCAGGTGCTATGGCGCACAACCTCGCTGTCTGTCTTATCTAACCGTTGAACTCCCATGGGTCCAGTATCTTGAAATATGTAACTGATATTGGTCAAAGAAAGACAATTCTTTTTTTATGAAACATGACATCGGTTATTCACAACGTGAAGATATTTATATAATGAAATAGTTAAAAAGTGGATTTATGTAAAATAAAAAAGTATTGCGGTTTACAAAATGTCTCGTCATATATTTTAAATAAACTTCTAAAATAAAGTAATAATTGTATGTAAATGTATTATAGAAATCATTTAATTACATATATTATAAAATTGATTATTTATAATAATTAAATCATTGCAAGAGTAATTGATAATCTTATTCTGATAATAAACATTCATAAGAAAGAGAGCTTGTGTTGACACATTGATAACTTGTGAATCAATACAGCGAGCTTCTCAGAAAAATAATGATGGAATAGACAGAGTTGTTTGCGGGTAGAACTTCCCGGTGCTATTCCTCAGTTTGGAAGCTGCTACCAAATCTCAGCCCGTCACTACCCGTGTGATTGATATCTGCCTTCCCCTTTTCTTCATCTGTACAATTCGCATCACGAAGAGAGAAAACTATTTCGTTTGTTTTTTTTTTTTTTTTTTTTTTTTTTTTTTTTTTTTTCCCTTCTTTTTTTTTTTTATTTTTTTTTTTTTTTTTTGATCAGATTTCCACTCCGCTTGATCGTAAAGTATTCAGTTATTTTTATTAAAAATGATTTATTTCAGTTAGATATAAAGATGTTCATAGACAATATTGCTGTTCGTTTGAAAAAATATATATAGAATCTAGTTGCAGTAATACATTTGAATACGTTATATGATAACGTGACGAAATCGTTTTTGCGAATATTTTATGCCGTTTCGTAAAACAGCATCGCGAAAACTAGCACGCTTCAACCACCAATACCAGTTTCAGGTAGCGCAAGCAGCAATGTTGGTGGGTTAGGTGAGTAGGCGATGGAGTACCAGCCGAGTTCTGCGGCCGTCACGTCGGAGTGACGAGTGCCTTCCCTCCAACCTACGAAACCCATCCACCCGTCGGCCGCCCAACGTCACCCAATACCACCGCCGCCAACCACATACCCTCAGAGAGCTCTCCAGGTTCTCCAGAACCGCGGTGCACCCCCTTTCACTCTTTGCTTCTCTTCGACCTCTCTTCCTTCAACTACGGCCGACTAGTAGTCGAGGAATTCGAGTTGCTATAAATCTCCCTTGACGGGCGCGATGCCAACATGGCGAGGAAGGGGCCGGGACATGGGTTGCGGGGAACTGCGAGAACGAAGAAGGGAGGTGGCGTAGATAGGAGGCGAGATGGGGATGCTAGAAAAGAAGGAAACGCGCTTCGCCCATACCAGGAATTGTAATAGTTTTGCTAGAGGAGTTAACGCGATGTGCGAGAGCGCCCCCGCGAGAATAGAAAGAACTCGAAGATCGGACGATGTGGCTCTGTCTTGGTCCGTGCCATTCCGGACCAAAGGATATTTCTTTTGTTAAGGTGTGTCACTCAAGATTCGCGTTATGCGCAGGGACGCGAACGAACCCTTTCGCTGCGGTTTGAAAATTGTAGAAGCAATTCTCATTGCTCGCAATCTATTTTCTCACAGAAAACTATGAATGGTCATTAAATTGAATAAAATTAAAATAACTATCTAATTGCTTTGTATAAAAATAGTCAATCATCGTGTAAACAGCAGCTAATTATAATAAATATATTATTATAAATGCGTTATTAAAAACATATAAAGTTAGAAAAATTGAGATGTAAAAAGTTTAATTAATTTTTTAAAAATTTGTATCGAATAATACAATTTTAATGCTTATTTAAAGAGGATATTATTAACGACTTAGTAAAATTACTTTTCCTAAAATGAGTTTTTAATCTTGAAGCAATAAAGGAAATAAGACACAAATAAATTACGATAAGAGAAACTGGAAGTAGACATTCTTAAGAAGCAATAAAAAGATTTAAAACTTTTCAGGTGTCGACTGCATCGTCGTCGCACGAGAACTATGAACTCGTCGGTGAGTTCATCAAGTAAGTTGGATTGAGGCAAGTCTTGTTTTCTTTGCCGCGATTTAGGAGTTCGATAAGACGCTCATGATTTGACTAGAGTTCTATATCTATCTTCTAATGATCAGTCGCGAATGGTGAGCACCTTTAATTTACCGATGTTACATCGATAAAGATGCTATCAGCTATGTATGCTAAGTAAAACTATATAATATATAAAGCTATATAAATTTAAGTTTCTTTTGAATTATTTATTATCCATTTATGTTAGATCAAGCAAAGTAAAAATTATTTTGAATATATTTTTAATGTGTAATGTAATACTCTTTTATATTTTTCTGTATAAACGTAAGTAGTTAAAAGAACGATCATTGAAAATTTATGGACAAAAACAAATTCGAATTTACAAATATGTGCTATTCATTACAAGAAAACTGATTTTCTAACAATAAAGATTCCTGTAACTCTTTTAAATGATTGATTTATAAAAAACTCTTTTGAATTTGTCATAGCTTTGCTAACAAGTATTCAAGGTCTTGTAACGTCAAAAAAAATATATCCGTCTTAGTTTTCCTCTGACATGTCAGGGTCAACAGTTTTAGAAATGATATGTACCGAAGACTCTAATAAATCTTGAAACTCTTCCTGTTGAGAAATATGTATTGCAGCTGTAACTGTAATAAAATAAGTTGTTGAAACAGTTGTATTTATTACTGATTTTGTCTAAAATATATTATTATTACGAATTTGTAATATTTTACAGAAAGTTTTGTAACAGAATTATTAAAATTTATGTAGCATTTAGAAATATATAAAGAATGTTAGAATATCAATAATCAACAAAATATGATGGCAAATTGAATTTTCAATGGAACTGTTATATCTGTCGATGAATGAAATGATGCATTTCTCAAAAGCAGTGTCTCGAGACTGCGAAAACCATGCTCGGGAGCATAAATCAATTAAATTATAAATTACTATACAGAAGTTGAGCAAAACGACCACCTGTTGAGGATAGGACAAGGAAAGTAGGATGAAGGGATGAAGTGGGGTAGCTATCTCGTAAATTCCGTTGCTACTACCACCCTGCATCCGTGTATAGAAGCATTTACTTCTTATTTTCGCTCTTTTTTTTATTTTTAATCTGTCTCTAAAATACATATAATTTTCATACATTATATATTTTTAGTTTAATAAATATTTCTATATATGTAAATCCATTTGTTCAAAATTTTGTATGCAATATAAGACAGGA
>Ga0157363_1003856_pt1 | contig 13687 bp, 8 predicted proteins | sample AttsexASBM1_FD_111477 | JGI IMG/M metagenome (GOLD analysis project Ga0157363, IMG submission 111477) | Fungus gardens microbial communities from leaf cutter ant in Ribeirão Preto, State of São Paulo, Brazil - Atta sexdens ASBM1 | ecosystem: Host-associated > Fungi > Mycelium > Unclassified ...
ACTATTTTTTCAAAAAACTCAGGATATGCGTATTCATGTGCTGAAAGATATTTTAATGTATGTCCAATATATTTACCAGATCTTGCAGGTCCCATAACAAACCAACGATATGGTGGTCTTCGATGTTCGCCGGCATGATGAAAAAGATCATCCCGAAAGTATTTAGGAATTACATAATCCTCCAACAATTTTTTTCGTCTTGGATGTTCACCAAACGAGCTATCAAAAATGTATAAAGGAGAATCATCTTCATTATTAAACATATACCGAACGTAATATTTCATCTTCATTTTTACACTATATCCTTCATTGTCTTCTCCACATTTAAACTTTTGATTTCGATATTTTTTTGCTAATCTCTGGAATCGAATAAGAAAATCAGAATTATTAAAACTTATTTTTATAATGTATGAGCATTAAAGATATGATTTTTCTTTCAATTGAGTACATCAATAAAATTTAGAGTTTGTTGAAATCGAATTATAAAATTATAAAATTATAAAATTATCTAATATTTGAAAAATACATCTTTTTAAATAATCAATCTTATCTACTAAAGAACAAAACAAACTGATAAATATCACATATAAAAAAATCCAACCTCTATAGTCCATTTGTGTTGGGCTCTCCAGCCATTTTGAACACCTCGTATTATCACAGGCTTATAAGGTTTTTCATATTTTTCTACGAATTCTTCCGTAGTCACACCAGATTCATCGATTCGTTCAGCATTGTCTTGAAATTCCCAGAATTTTTGAAAAATTTTACAATAGCCATGCTGGATCCACGCAGCTTTATCAGCAAGCTCTTAAAAGTATATACATTCAAGTAGTATTGTGTAGTATTATTAGAAGTATATATCATGATTATCATTTTCGGTGATATCAGTTCATGATTTAATTTTGTATATAAAATTGTAACGAATTATAATAACAGTGATATGTGTTTCTGCAGATCACAGTCGAGACATATAAATCTCGAATTTATTTGATGGATGTTTAAAGGTTTTTAAAGGTGAATAAGTGGATTAAGATTATCGGGAAATTGAATTACATCATCATCATTCAAGGTCTCAGGGGAGTGCTCTGTCTTGCTCTTCTTGGAAATAATCGTACAAAGTCGGTGAACACGATTTTTTATCTATCTTATTAAGCTCGGGCATTTAACTTTTGCTACGTATAACAGATACATGAAACAGAAAACGAAGAAAGCCGATATCGGTGTGCCACTTTGTAACGTAGGTTATAAGTTCCATTTTCTTTACCTGGTCGAGCCTTCTTTTTCACCTCTTTGATCCTCTTTCTCGCGCGATGATCCAATCTCCATGCTTCCGTCATGACTACGTTTGTATTATCTACTTAATCTAGAAATATAGAGAGAATATATTTATTTACAGTTTACAACAGATTACAAAATTCAAAAATGTTACAAAACGCTGTGGGACGACTCACGACGTTGGAAAAACGTCATTTAGTAATAATCGGCGATAACGAAGCTTAGTGTTACCAGATCAAAATTTTATGCTTCTGCGCATTCAAACTTGCGCAGTCTATAATTTTATTGGCTGCAGGAAAGAGAGTTTTCGAGAAATGCTCTTCCTCCGTAGCCAATCAGCAGGTCAAACTTGCTTTTTTACTAGATTATGTGCTAGTAATTGCACTTCTAGTAACTTAAGCTAGCTTCACAGCAATTCGATTTCGATGATTCCCAAAAAATAGAGGGATCACGGTATTTGTAGAATGCATTGGTATGCATATTACATATATACGATATGTATGTATGAATTACGTACAGCTAGTGCAAAAGTTTGCACCGGAAAAAAATAGTTTATACGGGTAAAACTTAAGTGTGCCAATTTATCTGAACGGAATGGCTCTTTCGACGAGAAATAAAAATTCCATCGAATCGCGCGAATAAACCTAATCATAACATGATTATTGATAACAACGATAACTATGCGAAATTGACAAGAGATAAAATGGAAAATTCCGTTCGTAGAGAGCATATCTGCGAATACTCGAAAAGAAGATAACTCCGATAACTCAAGATAAAAAAAAATGATAAGTAGAGGGACAAGAGACGAGTGAGGGGAACCGGGAACATTCGGACCGGATGTGCGGACTGCGGTGCTGACGGAACAAGATGGAAGAGGCATGACGCCATGTTCGCCATGTTTTGATGTCGTCATCCCCCCACCCCCACCCCTGTACGTTGTTTCGTGCAGAGGATAGCCCGTGTTTTTTAGCGTGTGCTTTCCCGTAGATTCACGCCGCAGCGCACGTTCCCAACGATATCCAGTGGTATCCGGTGGTTTCTAGTGGTTTCCAGTGGCACGGTGTCCTGTCGCGCGTTCACCAGCGCCGTAGCCTCCCATAGCTCGTCAATCGGTCAATCTGCATGCACGTCGCGCGGAGCTCAGCGGAGCTCAGCGGGGTTCGATCTGGATCTGCTGGATAACCCTCGTGTAAAGTTCATCCAAGTTCACCTTTGGTGGCGAGTCGCGCTCGCACTTGGACGTTTTCATGTCCGTGGAAGTGGCTGCGGTGCGGGGGGGATCTACTGTTTACGACGCGGTGGTCGTGTCCTAGTGACTCCCCGACGGGAGTGATCGATCGGAGTACAGCCGTTTGCTACTGTTTGTACCAGTCACGTTACGTTAGCACTGCCTCATCGTCGTCGTCGTCTCGTTGCCACCGCTCATCCATCCTGACCGACGGCGCGCGCGTCACATCACGTCACCTCCGAGAAGGCGCAGACCCGTGCGGGACGGATAGAGCGCCTTACGTGCGTGCGTGCGTGCGTACGTACGTACGTACCGTGCGTGCGTGCGTGCGTGCGTGCGCGCGTACGTCTCCTTTTCTCGGCTTCGTTTTCCTTTCGAGCACAAGAGGAACGAGGGAAAGGACTCGCTAGTAAAAATGGAGTTGCGCTTGCACTCGCCAGCAGGAGCGGAACCGATCGTGTATCAGTGGCCTCTTACCTCCGGATCAGGCTCTGTGAGTAAATGGACGGAAAAAAAAAAAAAAAACGCATACGATTGACAGTTCTGTCTGTTACCTGCACTTATTTATTTTCTCTTCTTGTGTCATGCTACTGAGTTGTGCTCTACCAAATGCCAAATGTCTTTTATGTACATATGTGTCTGTGTAGGATCGTCACGATGGAGCGCTGGACGTTATCGAAACTATGCGATGGGTTTGCGAAGATTTGCCAGATCTGAAATTACCCTTAGAAAACAATATCCTCTGTGACTATGATCCAAGAGACTACGAAAGTATGAAAAGCTTGTGCGATAGATTTAATAGGGCCATCGATAGTTTAGTACAATTGGTATGTTTAACTCTCTTTTCTTGTATTTTATATATATATATATATATATATGTATATGTGTATGTGTGTATATATATATATGTATGTGTATATATATATATATGTGTATGTGTATATATATATATATATATATATATATGTATATGTATATGTGTATATATATATATGTGTGTATATGTGTATGTGTGTGTATATATATATCTTTTCCTTTCATTTCCTTTGATTTATCCCCCAAGTTCTAAACAGTAAAATTGATGGTTTGTTGAAAAATGTCTCTATAGGAAAAAGGCACCAGCCTGCCATCCCAGAGACTAAATAAGAGACCTAGTAGAGGATTACTTCGTCATATACTTCAACAAACTTATAATCAAGCTGTGGTTGAACCAGACAAGTTAAATCAATATGAGCCTTTTTCACCTGAAGTCTATGGCGAAACGAGTTACGAGCTTGTATGCCAGATGATTGATCAAATTGACGTGACAGAGGACGATGTTTTTGTAGATTTAGGTTCTGGAGTTGGTCAAGTGGTTCTTCAGATGGCAGCTGCAACTTTGTGTAAAATTTGTATCGGCGTAGAGAGAGCCGATGTACCATCAAAATATGCACAGGTATAAATAAACATAATTATAGATTAACGATTAGATTTCTTTTATTTTTTTTAAGTAAGTAAAGACGTCATGTTTTATCGATTTGAAATATTAAATATGAAATATTAATTATTGTAGAGCATGGAAATAAATTTTCGAAAATGGTTAAATTGGTATGGGAAACGATGCGGAGAATATCGTTTAGTAAAAGGAGACTTCTTAGCCGATGAACATAGGGAAAGTATAACCGGAGCTACTATAGTGTTTGTTAATAATTTTGCATTTGGTCCTACGGTTGATCATCAATTGAAGGAACGCTTCGCTGATTTACGGGACGGCGCACGTATAGTGTCCTCAAAATCGTTTTGTCCGCTAAACTTCCGAATAACGGACAGAAACTTGAGTGGTAATACATTTATCTCTTAACGAATATTTCTATAAACCTTCACAATTCTGATTTTGCAATTTTTATCCCGTCAGATATTGGCACGATAATGCATGTCTCAGAGATGTCACCGTTAAAAGGTTCCGTCTCTTGGACTGGTAAGCCGGTGTCATATTATTTGCACGTAATCGATCGAACGAAATTAGAACGTTATTTCCACCGCTTAAAGAACAATAAACAAGGTGGCTTAGATGAAAACTCTGATTCTGTGATAAGCAACACTGCCAGCAATAGTAGTAAGATTTCTAATAGGAATGAAAGAGGTGACAGAGCCAAGAGAGATCTTTCAAGGCAATTGGACAGTCCGAATCATTCAGAGCAGCAAGGAACAAATAGTGACTCTGATTTAGACGACAGTACTATTAAAAGTCGTCGACAGCCAAATAAAATACGAAGGAAATTCAATCGAAAAACTACGAATGGCATTACGAGAGCTCCAGCTAGAGGTAGACAGAGAGGAAGAGGCGTTAAGAGAGCCAAGCCTAAAAAGGCAATCAATATATCTGGACTAGATTTGTTACATAGTCAAACTTTACTCAGTACGTCACCTCAAGCTCTTGGGAAAAAACCTCCGCCTGCTCCTGGCTGTGTAGACCAACAACTGTCTTCATTGTCGCTTTCATTGCAAACGCATTCCACTTCAGTGCATGAAGAACTCAGTATACCACCCGCTCCGTCCGCCACTCCTTACGCTCTACAAATACTTCTGGACTTGTATAGGTAATTATTTTATGTATCTTTATTTTTTTTTCCCTCTCTATCCTTCTCTCTCTATCCTTCTCTCTCTATCACTCTTCTGTTATACGACATGCTAAATCGGATTTAATAACATCCGTAGTTATGAAATTGGCCAATCATAACTGTTCTTTGGAAGAATGGGACTGTGATCGGCTGGTTTCATAATTACAGATGTTATTAAACTCGATTAAGGGTGCCGTATAAATATAGTCTTTGATTCTGTTTTTCTCTGTATTGTTAACCTTTAAATATAGATAGGTGCGATGATCACAGCATATCAGATATAGAACTTTCTTTAGAATCTTGTTTTGAAAAAGGAAAATAAAAAAGTATTACCTATGAAGTTCATTTTTACATTCTTGTATATCATGAAGGTATAACTAAAGTAATTTATTTATTGTAACATATCAATGAAAAATATGACTATAAAATTAAATGTTTGTATATAAAATTAAAATTTTTGGGAGACTGTTCTTAGCATCTTATCTACCAATTCTTATCTACAACTTTAAACCACACGTCTATTTTTAAAGATTAATATTATAAATAATCTATTTTTATCACAGGGACCAATTTATGCTTATGTTAGAATCGATGAGAACGCCCACTTACAAGTTATCCGTCAATACGGATATTGCGAAAGAAAGAGAAAAGAACTCCAAACTTCAGTCGAGAGCGGCGCAATTGGAGAAACAAATTAAAGTGTTGATAGATGACAGCGTAGCTCTCTTGAAAGCAAGAATGACTGAATTAGGTATCAATGCAACATCACCCGGAGATTTGTTGGCGAAAGCCAAGGAAATAGTTCTAAGACATAAACAGCTACAGGCTAAAGCGAGCAAATTGCAAGCGCAAGTGGCGTCTATGGAAACAGAACAAAATAGGCTAGTGGCGCTTAGACATCAAGAGTTACAAGAAAAATATAATGGTCATGCAAATGCAATTAGCATAACGAATCCACATCAACCGCTCACCGAGGATTATTTGTTGAAAGAAATTTCCGCCACTCTTTCTCAGCGTAAACGATTACATTCTCAGGTGTGTATTTTTGTTACTTAACAGCAATTATCAATTGATTTAATTTGTGCAATAACATATGTATTATTTTTGCATCCTCCTGTTATTTTTTCTTCTTTCTCTCATATACATATATATGTGCGTGAAACATAAAAAAGATTTGTTTCTTTTGAATTTCATTAAACTTCTTTTTTGTGCAATAGGTTTCAAAGCTAGAGCATGAATTAAATGTATTGGAAAGGACAAGTAATGAGAAGCAAGCTGCTGCTATTGCTCAGCAGCAGAAGGACGCGATTGGAAGTAAACATTCGCAAAATTTACATCATGGTAGTCAGCAGCAGAGTATTAAAAATGGAGCAGCGCGTAAAGGTAGGGAAGGTCGTTCGAGGTCGCAGGAATGGCCCGACGTTCCGGACATAGGAAAGATACAGGAAAATAATCCAGAAATATTAGCACAAAAGATTTTAGAAACGGGAAGGCAGATAGAAGCGGGTCGTATACCAAACAGACAGAGTGCTAATAGCAATTCCAGAACTAGACTGCCACAGGCTTCTCTCACTTTTTCCACATCGTCTTCTATTTCATCCACACAACCACAAACAGTCAATACAGACATATCGAATCGAATTCAAGAGCCTCCTAGAGTCGCCAATTTTGAGGATAGACTAAAAAGTATCATCACAAGTGTATTAAACGAAGACCAACAAAACAGAAACAAGCAACAACAGATGCAATTGCAAGTGCAATTGCAAAGTCAGTCCGAATCCGAGAGAAAGCGCGTTTCATTATCACAAAATGTTTCTACTCCGGATTACACTCAAGTGAGTGCATTGATCCTTAAATGCATATCTTACGTATTCACATAATCTCGTAAAAGTAATTTTAAGCCCGCACGTATAATATTTTTTTATCGTTTTATAGGTTTCACCTGCAAAGTTAGCATTGCGCCGTCATCTTTCGCAAGAACGTCTCTCGTCGACTCATTTGACACCGTCTGATAGATCGACAATCGATCCTAGGCAACCGTCGAATTATGATAATCGGCTTGTAGCAAGCGGGAGTGGATTACTCGGTACAAGGACGATTGGCGATCTCGTCAGTGGAGAAATAGAAAGAACTCTGGAGATATCCAATCAAACTATAATAAATGCCACCGTTGATATGAGCGCAATCATGAGACCCGAAACTGTATATTCTCCCATTAGTAGGCCAGCAAGTGCCGAAGGAGACGCTGGATTGTCGACATTGGCGCATGTAGCTAGTTACGCGCCCACCTCTTCGGGGACTTCTACCTCCACACCCACGACTAGTTCGAGATCGTCTGTGCTCTTCACTCCGGTAACACAACCACAAAGGTATCTATTCCTTTATATTTCACGATTACTTTAAGCAATCCAACAAAATGCTCAAGATACAGGATGAATTGTTTCTATCGTCAGATATACACCGGTTCAATTGCCGCGAGCGGATATTAAGCCTTATCACGAATCTTACTTTTCGGATAATCCGTCTCAGTCGCTCACACAATCGCATTCGGCGTCACCTCTACATTCGTCTCAAAACACATCGAATGGCGAATTGTTACCTGTAGAAGGGCTCGCAGCGTCGTTACACGCTCGAATATTAAACCATAATAATAGCGGCAAAACCGAATCTACTCTTTCCGGCAGTAGAAGGTGATATCATATGTTGCATTTGAAATCGAACACATGTAACATGATATTCTTATTGTATTTAGATATCAGCCATATCCACGATATGCAACAAGCAGTAGTAATAATGGAAACGCGACAAGTAGTACGATAACTGCAGCTTGCCAATCACAACCGTTGATGTCAGTAAAAACAGAAGCGGTTGTATCGTCGGTGAGCACAAGCGGAGCACCTTTAAGTCCTCTTGTCGAACCACACTCTAATACTTCGACGCCACTAGTCGATGAACCCCAGATGACAACGCAAAGACAACGAAGTGCCGTTGGAGATGATGGTAAGAATAAGAAAGACTTGTGTTTTTGGGACTTGAAAAAAATGTCCCATTAGAACATTGATAATAAAATATATGCTTGGCTGTATTTCTATTGACTATGCTTTTCGGTACAGTTGCTGCGGAAGACCTATCGTAATACGTGAAGTTATTAAATATTTGTGAAATTTTCAAACAGTGCTTTGATTTCTCTTATACTTTCAGATATTTTGCGATAAAATAGACGTTTATATATATTTATTAGTTATATTAGTAATTCAAGTTGTTAAATAACGCAAATTATATTATAATGTTATCTTACTTGTTTATTCAATACGAAAATTTGCCGAAAATATTTGCTTTCACATGCAATTTTTTTTAGAAAAAATACACATACACATACCTTTTTTGAAGAGAAACACATATGTATTTTCAGCATTTACCTTTTTTTTTTAATCTTATTGTAATCAAAGACTCGTTACAAATATTTCGAAGCGTTTGATTCATCAGTCAGAAAGAATTTTACAAATTGACCAATCAAGAAATGCTTTAAAGCATTTGTAGCATAGCGATTATATCCATTATCATATATGTAACAAGGGATAATAGTACTGCCGACAAAAATCTTTGCACTATACAACCCTAAATGGCAATTTGCGCTTAAATCCTAGATATATTTAGATACGGTATTATTTTTTTTCTGATGCATCTCTTCACGTATTTACATGCACTAATGGTTTAGCTTATCTTACGGAGCTGGTACCTGACTTTTATTTATATTTATTTTTGTTGTTGTTTGCTGTATTTGTTAGATGCACTGTAGCTGTTTGTTGGTTAGTTCTGTCTGTCACATACTCAATCTCAGAATCCCTGAAGCTTGTTTTATTAGAGATTGAGACACACACAGATGAGAGGGAGAAATGAAAAAATACGGCTGCCTGTGGGTTGGTTCGTCGGTTCAATCACCGGTGAGTTGTCCCACGGGGGTCAAAATTCATTTTGTTATTTGATTCTCATTCCGTATATAAAAGATTTTATATCATCTTTTTTGCCTTATAGGCACACATGCGAGCAGCGTACGCCCCTTCTATTTTGAGAAACAACACAAAAGACACTATTTAGAAATTTGTTTCCATGAAAATAAGCCAGACTTGCAAAGATACAAATTCTACTTCGTGAATGAATTATATGTATATAGCATGTTGAATCAAAGTTTAAGCTAATATATTCTAATTGGTGGACTGTACTTTAATGCATGTTGCATGAAAAATTTTGTTTCATTTTCTATTTATTTTACTATTTGCATTCCACTTTTAGTATAGCTGTTTTAATTTAATCAATTATTGTATATAAAAAGTACAATTAGTGTAGTAATATTAATACACATTTTAATTCACATTCATTTTAACATTTTGCTGTATTTCATATTTATAACAATTTCAAATTTTATTTGAAGAAATTTATTTTGTTTAAGATTAAAAAATTTATTATATATAGCTGTATGAATTATGATGCCCATTCTACCATATGTAATTTAATTTTAATCTCGGTAAACTTTTCATCTTTTTCTAGTTCTAAGAATTTAAAGTTACTCTATATTGATAGAAACGAGCATTAATGTTATAAATAAAACTGGTTCTAATTTTTTACTTTGTTCGATTTATTTATGCATTAAATAGAAACACAGCAACTTGTGTAGCACTTAAAATTTACTTTAATATTATCTAAAGTGTTTGCACGCAATAAATAATGATCATAATGTATAAATGTAGACTGATTTGAATTCAGGCATTTTCTACTTTTGTAGAATATATATTTATAAGATACATAATTGCATAAGTGGTATGAAAGATAATTAATAAATACTAGATAATTAGTAATAAATGGATCATATTATCTGTATCTAATTAATGGCTTATTTTTATGAAAATTTAGTGATACATTGCTTATCTAAAATTAATTTATTATAAGCATGTTACAATGATTAATTGAGATTTATTTTGCAGATGGAGAAGCTGACTGGCAAGATCGTATCAGTTCAGGATTTGATCGCTTGGTCGCATTTGCTTCCACAGAATTGGATAAACGTAGACGATCGACAGAAGGAGTAAATACAAGTCCCGACAGTGGGTTAGGTTCGGATAGCGTCGTAACAGGGCCACCACCTGTAGTACCTTCTCCTGACGAAGCGTTAGGACCGCCGAGAACACCTTCGCCGACCAGTCCCCGTCCTGCAAATTCATCTAGTAATAATCCCCCGAGTGCAACATCTTCCTCAGTACCTTTGAAATATCAACGACAACTAGATCCTGAGCGGCATCACTTTAAGAAGAAGTTTTTTCATCGTGATTGGAGTAATTCTGCAAGTACCAGCAAGTTTCGTCCTAAAGGCAAAGATTGGGATTGGAACCATTCCGGGCAATGGCCTTCGAATGATGAACAATCCTAATTTTACCTATATTGTGTGAAAAATAATTTTTTATATTAATGATGAGAAAGTTTGCTTTTTCTTTCGAGCTTAGGTGAGGGAAACAAAATAGGCGTTGTTTTTACTTTTAAAATTATTAAATTATTGTTCTCGTTTTGTTATATATAATAACTCTCTTTTATAAATATTAATATAATGACGATTTGTATTTTTCGTGTACGTGAATGGTACACGCTTATGATATCAAAAAGACACAAATCTTGTATAATTAAATCAAGAACAAATTAAGTTTTTTTCACTGCAACGACATTAAAAAACGATGTGTAAAAAAGAGAAACGAAAAGTTGTGAATTTTTTTATTTCATTCATATATCAAGTAAATTAATGATTCTAACAATTGCAAATTTTATGAACTATTCTGATATTTGTCCTCGTTAAAAATGTAAACAGCACGAAAAAATTAATTTATGTTCATATTTAATATAGAAAAATGAATTCATATTTCTCGTTTCTAGCAGTAGAATTTTTAATATCGCAGTGAGAAAGTAGAAACCTTAATGAAAAGGAATGAAAAAAAGAAACATATGTCTGCATGTGAACATATTTGAGTGAGATCAATGAAGTTGATGAACACTTGTGATTCATTTAACTTCAAATACATTTGTATTATACAATGAATATAATTAAGAATAAATGAATACTAACGGATTCATGAATTTTAAGTTTATGCTGATTAAGATTGAAAGACTACAAGCAATTACACGTGTTATATATTGAGAAAAATTTACAGATATTGAAAGAGAGTTATCTGATATTATTCTCACTGATGTAGCATTTTAAGGTATTATTATTATTATTATTATTATTATATTATTATCAGTAATCAAATTTTTTTTAGTTTGTTCACTTTGTGAATAATTACCACCAATTATGTCTCTTCTAACAATAATACAATATTGTTGAAATTGTATACTATGTTTATGTAGATTATAAAGGTCTCGTAATCTACGCCTGTATACACATGCACATAAAATCGCATAACACAAACATAGATGCATACACATGGCTTGGTTGATGCACATTACACGCATTAAAGAAATATCATAATGTTGTAGGAATCATGATGTAGGTATGTATCATAATGTACGTATGTATGTATTGTATTGTATTGTATTGTATTGTATGTGCCTGCGTGCATATGCGCACGCATGTACGCGTGTGTGATGTTTGATATGTATATATGTTTGTATGTATGACGGTATGTATTACAGGCGTATTACGGTAGACCGAACAATTGGCATTGAAAAAAAGAAGAAAAAGAACAAACCAGCAAAACCTTTGTGTGTTCGTAGCAAATATTGGCTACAAATTTTATATACGGCTATATCTTCCACCATTTGGAGGATATATACCTAAGTGTTCACTGTGGTTCATAGAATTATGGCAATGAACCGTATAAAAAATAGTCACTTAAAAATGCATTCGTATTTCAAGGCGAAAAGTTAAAGGCAAATTGTTTTTTCGGTACACATCTACATACATTGTTGTGTGACTGTGCGAAATATCCAAAGAATGGCAGTTGCGAGTCAGTTTACAAAGTTTTATATGATGCATCATATAATTGGGCATCATGCATGGTTTCCGGTGCTGCGAAATAAATCGAATAAACGTCGAATAAACAGTAGTACTTCAAATTGATGCTTTACAAAAGCGATGCTATATTGTATGTATAAAGGTCCTTTCTTTTTTACATTGCCGAGTTATTCCGGTCGTGTACAAGACGATTCTTAATTACATGTCAATCCACAGTACACATTCGTAATCTATCATTTAATCTAAAATATCATTTTAAGATGTGCTTACAACGCACGTGCGTTACAAAGCAACGAGCACTTCAAACATCTTAAATTTGTTACAATAGTTCGGAAATATCGAAAATCTATGTTCATATGTGAATTGTTTCTTTTGGATTTACCGTCTCAAGTATTGACATATAATTTGGTTTCATTTTGTACATACATGTGTATTACAGTTATACTATTTTATTTCAAGTTGCACTTAAAAATATCTATATTTGAAACTCTCAAGTTTCACTTGATTCTTTATCTAATTATTTTAAACATAAAAAGGATTTACACAATCTATAATGTATGCTCATATATGTATCACATATTTTTAAGGATTATTTGAGATGAAACAGTATAATTGTAATACAGAGATATATACCTATACATATATATACATATATATGGAAGGATCATCATGTTAGACTGTGAGAAATTGATTATCGTATTATTTAATATATCCTCTAAACGTCATATTTATAGTTGATAACGAGCATTGCCAAGCATGCTAGATACACTGCCGAATCTTCTATAAATTAATTTTATTATTGATCGCAATTATTATTTATTGTTTTTATTGAGATATTTTAATACTATTACTATTTGTAACAAGTAAAATTTTTCTTTATTATTTCTACCTTCCCGCACATCTATATAGCAATTTTTTGGCGGTATTTTCAATTTAAATAAAATGCTTTATTATTATACTAGTTACCTTCTTTATATCGAGGCACAATTTATCAGTGTATAATAAATAATAAATTTTAATAGTAGTTTTGATTTTAGAATTCAAAAAATCAAATTATTGTGAATTAAAGTCAAGCGTGCGATATTGTTGACCATCATGTGCTACATATATATCAGCTATATAAATCAATTTTTCCGAATTATATCGCCACTGCTGGTACCATAGGTCAAATTAATCTTTCTGCTCAAAACTTGAAAACATAAATAGCTTATACATATGTAGGTGTCAATGACACAATGCATATTTTTAAATGCAAGTACCAGCATGCACTTTGTACATAAACTTCCGAAATGATAACGAATATACGGGTTTTATATCGTATGTGTGTATATATATATATATATATTTAAATATATAAAGAGACATTATAATTATGTTCTTCCAAGTACTTGAACTTGAAACACACGATGAAGATCATGTCCTCTGTATTGATGAGGTTGATGTTGGTAATTTTATTAAACCAAGTGTACGCGCGTAATATACCGAGAGATACCGAGGTAATATTGCTGCCAGTATGGAACTCGAAAGGTGCATCAGAGGTACATTATCGTATAATTTAATTTATTCTTTAAAAGTGTAAGACTTAAA
>Ga0157363_1003858_pt1 | contig 13686 bp, 4 predicted proteins | sample AttsexASBM1_FD_111477 | JGI IMG/M metagenome (GOLD analysis project Ga0157363, IMG submission 111477) | Fungus gardens microbial communities from leaf cutter ant in Ribeirão Preto, State of São Paulo, Brazil - Atta sexdens ASBM1 | ecosystem: Host-associated > Fungi > Mycelium > Unclassified ...
AACGTGCTTCAATGAAGTTTTGCTTGTAAAACACACGAAAATGTTTGTTTGAAGAAAAACGTTTTTCGTGTTTACGAGATGATAAGTAATCATCATCCGTGTTTAAGTCGTCGTTACGAATAGTCGCGTCCTGCCCTTTCCTTGTCCGATCTCACGGCGCGGCGCCGACGATCCAGCCGTCGCGGCTACACACGTGGCCTTCTATTTTGCTCCATGCCAATCTTAATATTATCCTTCGAATTATGGCCCTAATGCTATCCACGATACGCGTTCCCACTACACGTACGAGCTATCGGCTCTAATGATCGAGCACGAAATTCAGAGCGATCTCTCCTCCGCCGGACGTCGAATTAGTATTAGGATACCATCTGGATTATTTCGCAACTTTTGGCAAACGGCGTGATTATTCGTCATTTTCATTATATTTACGCAACGAGCGTTTCATTTTTATTATCTCGATAGACCCTTATACGTATATTCAAAATAAATAATACCGATCTCTTAGCTTTCCAGCGAAAGAGTCACGCCAACGCAAACGTCTTCTGCTTCTTTCAACAGGCCAATGGCTCGTAATTATTCGCCTAAGTTCACGTAAGTTTCGCATTGAACATGCTACATGCGGATATTTCGCAACGTCACGGACGGGTGACTCCGCCATCCGTCGCGAACACGAGACATTGTCACGAGATCTCGCCATCGTAAATCTTCGGCGCTATATCGACGTGGTGAAGTGACGCGAATGATATTCGCCCGTCGGCTAGAATGCATTCATATATCGCGGCACGTATCGTGTCGCTCGTAGCCTGTCCTGGCAGGAAGCGGCTGGCTATACACGGCATAACTTGTAGCCGTGTCATGATAGCGACACTTCATAAACATGGACTGGCGTCATGTCGCGGTGGTACCGACGCGAAGCACTTTACATCGTCGATCGTTATCCGTCCGCGCCGATGGACATCGACATTGGACGCCCGTTGCGTTTATGACCCGCTTGACGTGAATATACGTAGACATAGATCGAGAAACTATGACTCTTCATTTAAGAGTTTAACGAAACTTTATTTTACTAACATATTTAAACGTTTCATTTGCATATATTTGTAATATAAAATAATATAAAATATTACTATTCGAATGATAAAAGCAGCAGATTATTGCCTTGATTATTTATTAAATAGTCTTATTTTATCATAATTAAATACCATTTACGATACATAGATCATATAATTAGAGAGTACATTATATTCTTCAGTATTTAGTTGAGTAAAATAACAAGGATATAAAAGTATTTCTTCAATATATCCTTCAAAGAACGTGAGAATATAATATTATAAAACATACGCAAATATTATTATGAATTCACCAGTCTAATTAATCCGAAAAAACTATTGTAAATAATACGAATCAATTGATATGTAATAAGTAATGGAGATTTTGAAATTCATATAAAATTAGTCGCAATTCAAATTACAAGTTTCATTATCAATGCAATTGATACGTGCATTGTACAATGCAAAAATTTTTAAGTACTAGCGAGTGAATCGCTAGAACGATATAATTCAAATTTCATTTATTTACAAAAAGCAAAAAACATAATGAATCGACACAAAGAATCAACTGAAGTTCACATGTTCAGTTCCAATTAAATAATTTAAATGGACTTTATATAATTTAATATTGATTTTTTATTAAAAAGTAAAAATGCTCATATATTTTCAAAACAATTGATTTAATATTGATTTTTTTTTTATTAATCTTATCAAAATTGCATCTTCTAGACTGTATAATAACGCTAAATAATTACATAGCGTAAATATAATGGATAAATTCACTCACCAATTCCGCCAATGTTGATATGATTCATATTGCAGGACAATCTTATGCCAGGAGAAATCCTATAATACAAAACATATAAAATAATTTGATTATCTTACATTCACATGGAAATTGTTAAAATTCAATCTAATTCTGAATGTCTATCGCGTATATTTTAATCATGGTCGGATAATAACTAGTTAATAAGTTAAAAGTTAAATAAAAAATAACAAAATAAATAGTTTATAATTAAATTCAGTTAATTTTAAATGAATTGATTATTAATTTAACTCAGTTGCTTTTAAACTTTTTAATTTATTAATTTTTTCTTTTTAAATTAAAGTTTTTTTATCTCTCTAAAAATGCCAATATTATTTTCTATAAAATCTTAAACATTACCGAATTAGTTTTAAAAAAACTCAATGAGTAATGGATACGACACTTATAATATTCAAAGATAAATGTGGGTTGGGTCTGCATTAGGGAATGCTATCAGTTCTATTATGCCAAGTCTTATTTTATGTTAATGAGCGATAAAAAAAGAATAAAAACTTTTTATTTACATATAATTTTCAAAAAACTGCAGGCATGACGGCATGACTAGCACAAAGAGGAGTACAAAATTATTTATGTTTTTAAAAATTATTTTATTTTTCATTTATAATACAAGTATCAAAATATGAAAATGCACATTCTGAGGAAAATAATTAACTTACCCAACTTTAATTTTAATTCGCATCATCATTACACAAGTTTTTACTGTTAGACTTAACTCATATTCTCTTAAAGAGAAATAATACAATCAATGAAATAAATCAATCTATTTCAACTGATGATCAAAAATAAATAATTTATAATCATTTTTTGTAGTGTAGATTAAAAACTTCAGTTCAATCTCCTCTCTATTTCTTTATTAATTTTAAAAAAAGTTGAACTGAGATTAAAGTTTAATTACACTAACAAATAAGCTAATTAATCGGCAATCTTCATTGCATAATTCTTATATATATATATAATTTGAGTAATGTATATGTAATTTAATTGAGTAATGTGCGCTTAATTTCTTATAGCACGAACAAGTTTATCTTTGATCGTAAAAGAAAACAGAGATATTTCCATATAAAAAAGTAAATAAACAATTAAGATGTTAAACAAATAATTATATAATTAATAAATTATAAATTATATAATTATATAATTATTATAATTATCGCGTATTCTTAATTACTCGTTTTTTCTTTATTTATTATTTGTTATTTATTTATTATTTATTATTTTCAGATTTCAATATTATTCATTTTTATAATTCCGTAACCTGGAAAGTCAATATCTCTTAAAATCTTATGCTGTGTGATTCTATAATGTGTTATATGTGCAGTCGGAAATCTAATATCCGTATTCATAGTCAGATCTTATATTTAAAGTTTCCTTAAATTTAGATTGGAGCTTTGTAGCCAATGAAATAATTCATGGAGTATCTGAAGATAAAGGAAGCCTTAAATATAAGGCCTGACTATGAATACCGACATTACTGTTAATTGATGAAGTTAATCAATCAGCATTAGAGAGAGGGAGGGAAGGGGGGGGGGGAGAGGAAAGTACAAGTTGGTTATTGTTCAACTTCAACGATAAGATTTATAATTAGAACTATCGATTCATTATAGAATCAGCATTAAACGAAGTGTTCGCAAACAAACTTTCAAAGAAAATTTCGGCAAAAAGGCCGATTTTTCTACAAATTAATTTTGTTAGAAAAACTCCATTTCTCAATTAGCACCTCAATATAATAATGCAGAATATACAAGATGTTACCGGGTTAAATCACTAAACTCAAAATATGATAATGTGAATATAATAAATTAAAATATAAAATATGAATTCAAGAGACAAAACAAATTTTTTCTCTAGAAACTTGCTTTACAAGTAATGTTTTGACTCCACGAGTTACAAAACTATAGAATAATGTTGAAATATGTTTTATTTTCAAAATTGAAGATTATTGATAAGCTTTTGTTTATTTTGTTTATATTGTAAGTAATCAAAGCAAGTGTGCAAAAAAATTACAAATGCATATTACACATAATATCAGTTACTCATTTTTACACCAATAAATGTAATGCTTGTTTCAGGACTGAAGGTCATTAATTTGAACAAAACATTTAAACATCAATTAAAATACAAGAAACATCACTTATGGTCAAAGTTAAATGTTAAAAGTTTAAATAATACATACATATGTACTTTAAATGATTTTATCTCGTAAGATAAGTCATAAGTATGACTGCATGCAGATTATACTTTTAATACAATCAACCTGAAATATTAATAATTTAATTAGATGCATCATAAAATCTGTAAAAAAAATTATTGTGAAATATATTATCTCGGCCAGCGATTTAATAATTACATTTTGATTAATGTAAAGCAATAAAGAAGAGATATGCCTAGATTATTTCAACATTATTCATTTCTAGTTTTAAAACTTATAAAAAATTTCTTAAAACATTTGTAAGCAAACTTTCAGAGAAAACTTTTTATTTGTTTTAAGATCCTAAATATTCATATTTCAAATTGACCATGGTTTAATCCAGGAAAATCCTGTATATCGCCAAAAAAAAAATGGTTGATGTGACCGATTCCAATTGTCGATTCAAAGTAAATAATTCAATTGACAAGCTTTATTTTATATTCGTCTTATATAGAATTCTCAATGGAACATTAATTTTTCTAAAAATTAATCCTGCTGAAACCGTATTTTTTCGATTAGTGTCTTAATAGAACTATAAATATAAGGTGAATAAATATACTCACCAATTTAGCTAATTATCAATTCATGATTCCCACTGACAATGAGCAGGACAATGTAACATCAGGAGAAATCTTGCGGAGATGTGAAGATCCGAGATTAATCATAATCTTACAATTCATGGAAATTGCTACAATTCAATCATGTATTATGAATATCTATCTCATATGGTTTTTAAACTTATTTATATTAACGTTACATAAATTCTTATACTGATAATTAATCTAACGATCAACATAAATTCGATAAATTCGAACATGAAATTCGCGAAAAACAGAGATATAATTGACGTGAAAAACGTGATTGCAATACGTAAATTAATGGCGGATTCAATTGAATTTGACTAGGAAGTGCGCACAGGGGATCAATTCTGTAATCTTGAAATGAGGTGAAAATTATAAAAGGAAGTGAATTTACTAGAATACTTATTTCATTGGTCAACATCTAGTAAATTTGCTCGCTTTTATAATTTTCACCTTGGAATCGATTCTGGAGATCAATTTTGTATCTTGAAAATGTTTATTTATAAATATATCTACCTTATTTTGTATATGACGGCTTTAAGGTGAGTGCATCGATGTGCACTGAGTGCGTATAATCGCTGCAACTTATGATCGGCAAACTTCATTGCATACTTCTATCGAATAAAACTCGATCGATCGTTACAATTTTTCTAATCTCTAGAATCGCAATCAAATTAAAGTTTCGATTGGCGTATTCAGATTTCATTGTAACTTAACAATATTTACAATATAATTAATTACCTAAATATTCTTTTTGGCACTTAATGTAAAGACACAATGATCGTTGCGTTCGCAAAGGGAAAGGATGAGCGTGCGAAGATGGAAACTTGGAATCTTGGGATTCTGTCTTCTGAAACTGCATCATCGGCGGAGCGCCGCGCGGTTTCAGTGGATAAGTGGAAACTCTGTAACCCGCGGGGCCGGTCGAATCCGTGACGTCGTCTACGTGCCGTGCCGCTCTCTCAGTCTCGTATTCGACGCATCGTGCAGCGATATTGGTACTGCGAACGCATAACGGACGTACGAGGTATCTTTCGAAGGATCCACGCGATGCACGCTGCCTGTGGAACGAGTGCCGGGCGCGCTGTTTTTGATTCGCGGGCACGACTCGATGGAAACGCATATGCGATAGAGATTGCAGACATCGCCAGGTGTACAGAGTTAGATGGTGTCGAGCACGTCGCAGCGGTGCTTCGATATTACGCGAAGAATATGGACGTAACGCTTGTAAGTCGTAAAAATTCATTTGCGAGGATAGAGATAACGTTCTGTCGTTGTGCGATCGTTCCGGTAGCGAGGTAAGGTTAAGTTATTGCAGTGCGGTGCGGACAATCGCTTCTCTTATCGGTCGTCACGCGACAGCACTGTGTAACGGCGCTGCTACGTGCGGTGAGGCGCGTATTTCAATTCGATGTTAGAATTATTTGTAATAAGAGTTAAAACAAACCGCTGCTATATTAATGTATAACTGATAAATTTTTATGTATATATATATATATATATATATATATATATATATATATACATATATATATATATATATATATATATAATATGTATCCTTCAAAATCTGTGTACACTTTAATGTTCTCAAATTTGAAAATATTATCCGCTGAATATAATTTTTTTCAACATCATCTGAAATATAATATACATAATAATGTATATATTAGAAAAATAGTCAAAATTCTGAAAAAATTAATTGTTTAGTATGAATTGCTTATTTAAATACGCATGAATTCAATTTTAAAAAAATTTTATAGTTCCAATAAAATCAGGTCTGAGAGGGTAAACTTTTAATTTCAAAATCACTTATTTATACTAATTAAAAATTTATACTACTATCCTATTGTCTTAACTCTTATTACAGGAACTCTACTCGATACACTGTGGTGATGTTAAACGATCAATTAAAAGTTTCAAGAGCTATAAACATGCGGATTAATTAATTGGATATTTAAATAATGAATTTATCGAATTGTTCGATTAAGTAAGATATTCAACTCATTAAATAAGATATTCAAACTATCCGGATGATTTGAATTTTAATGATAATATTAATGAAAAATAAATTTATATTAATATGCAAAATTATGTTTATTAAATGAGATAATAAACACAAATTATAAGAAATATAATCGAAAATGTTAATTTTTTATTGCTAAGCACTAGAATTTGTTCTCTTTTAAAAAATAATTTGTTAACTAAAAAAAATATCTATTTTCTGGACTTATATAAATTGTTTAGAATTTCTTTTATCAAAATTGAAAAATATTTTATAAAAATGTTTAAAATTTTTAATGATTTATATATTTATATATATATAAATCATTAAATTATATATATATATATATATATATATATATATATATATACACATATGTATATATATTTTTGCCGTTACGATTGGTGACTATACATATAATATATAAAACACATAAATTTTAAAATGATTTTTTTTATGTGTAATAGACATACGAAAGTGATACAATTTGAATAACTTTTGCAATGTTATATTTTGTCCTTTTATCCTACGCAAAAATATTAATAATATGATTTAGGTACAATTTTACAGCATTTACTTAGAAACGATGAATATTATTATTTTTCTAGCACATCAGCACATTTTCCCTAAAACACAATATTCTTCGAATGTTACATGAAAATTAAAAAAAATTAATAATATTGATATAACATTGTAAGAATATTATGCGCTTATGAGGAATATGGGGTTGTAGCTCCTTGCGCTAAGATATTCGATAATGATTTTTCGCATAACATTATCAATGTGAACTCTTTGAAGAGAGTCTTTTCACGGTAAAAGCATTTTACGAATTTTTCACGATTAACAGCGGCCTCGAGGCCAGAGGTTCAATTTCGATCAGAGGCGGCGTGGTGCGGCGCGGATGCGTCTCCGGGATCGCCCATTAACCGTGTGCGTCTAGCGATCCGCAAAAGCGAGACGACGTCGTAAAAGGGGAGGGGCGGTCACGCCGCGGCGCCAAGGCAGCTCTGGGCTCTTTTTGAGCTCTCGAGTAGCATCGCAGGCGGAACGCTTCTTCGAGAGATGCTCCTCCATTATCGTAATTTGCAAATTTCCCCAGGACCGCGATGAAAAACGACGAAAGGCGCCGTGGTTTCGCGTTGAAACGCGCGAGTACGGTGAAGGGGGATCAAGGAGGAGAAGGCAGACCGCTAGGGGTGGAAAGAGAGGAAGATGGCGAGGCGTGGGGAGAGGAGGAACAGGAACCGCGAAGACGGTGGCGGATTGGCGGCCTCGGGCGCGGTTGCGGATTCTCGGCGTGATGCCGGTGATTCGCGGCTTTGGTGCCCAGTAATCCCAGGTCCCCCGCTCGCCCGGCCATATTCCTCCTCCCGCGCAACTCTCCCTTGGTCTTTGATACAGCGCGGCGGCCCGCTTGTATACCGGCGGGACGGGGGAGCCTCAATCTCGCGGTAAATACAGCAATCGCTCGCGATGTGCCGTCCGCATTAATATAATTAGTCACCGCGAGCGCTCCGAGAGAAACGATGCCGGGGAACGGATTCCGTACTTCGCTTGCGCGTTGCGCTCCGGGCGGCGCACGCACGCACGCACGCACGCACGAAGGAACGAACGAACGAACGAAATATCGCAGCCGCGTTTAAGTATTTCGGGGGATGCCAGTATATCGATGACGCGCACCCTCGGGCATCCTATGTCTACGACGCGACAGACCAAGTTACTATCTTGTCGGCTGTTAGCCAATTATGCTCCGTATCATGTCTCGCGCGCGGCACTCGTTCCACAAAATTTTACAGAGAACATCGGTTGTAAAATTTAGGTACCGATAGCATATTAATTAACATCTTGTATGTCCAGCATGGCTCCGAAGAAGCCCGAGGAACCCGAGCGAAAGCCACTTATCGGTCGCGTTGGTACTAATTTAAAAATGGGCATAGTCGGGATTCCGAATGTAGGAAAATCGACTTTCTTCAACGTTCTCACCAAGAGCCAAGCAGCGGCAGAGAATTTCCCCTTCTGCACCATCGATCCCAATGAAAATAAGTATCTTGATGTACTTGCGTGAATTTTAAACGAAATTATTAGAATTTAAGCCTCAAATATCCTCAATCCTTCTTTCCTATCTTTACAACAAAATTGTATTCCTAAAATATAATTAAGTTATCTATTGATAATATTAATATTTTATTAATTATATTAATATTTTTTCATCTTATTAATCCTTATTAATTGATATTTGTTCCGAAATTTTCTTTATTGGTATTTGCAGGTCTAGTATACTGTAAATTATATAATTAATAATTAACGTATCTTTGCTTAAAGTTAACGTAATTAAATAATTTCTTTTTCATTTTAAAAGTAAAAATTTGAGGAATAAGGTTATGTAACTGTAACTTATTTAAAATTTTGAAAAACATTTATTTTAAACAATTTTTCACAATGTATGTTAAAGAAAATGTGATCTACTGGAATTACAAATATCGATTAAGGTTAATAATTATAATCAATTGAATCAATCTCCATTTTAAATTATACTTTAGGCGAGTTTTTTCATCGATAGATCAATCGCATTGTGCGCAAATGCAATTTGACTCTGTAATCTGCATTTGCACATAATGCGATTTGATGAATTTAAAAACGCATAATACAATTGATGAATTTTAAAACTCGCTTTATCTTACAAAACAAAATGGTAATCTAAACAGCGCATATATATAAATCATTTTGATTTCGCTTGTTTAACCTTACTTGCATATGCAGCAATGTGACAAAATATTGAACTGAAATTAAAATCATTGATAAATTACTTTAATTACACAAAAATGTGTGACAGACGTTTAGAAAAACTCAGGGAGAATCATGCTGAGAGAATTTTTATTGAATCGTTTATGAAAAAAAGAGGCTTTCTACAATTAATTGAAGAGTCTCAAAAGATTTCTGCACGTGCATCTTCCTCAATTGTGTATCCAAAGGCTAATTTATATTACGCTTTTGCTGAGGATGTACATCCGATGAAAAGGATTGTCACCGCTTCTAAGTTTTTTGAAAAGGAAAAGCTTTTACCGCAACTTGTATCTCGCAAAGAACTCTTTACAAATCAGGAACTTTATTCGAAAGATGAAGCTGTAAATCATTATCTTAGAACCGATCCACCGAGTTTCGTTATTTTTGGGAAACCTGGATTAGATCACGCCAACATTGCATCGGCAATAGCTGATGCTTGGAACTGTGTTTTACTTTCACCTACGTCACTAATTCGACAAGAGACCGATGCTAGTACTGACAAAGGTCAATACTTGGAAAGACTTTTGCGACTCGGTAGATCTATAGGACCGGAAATTCTTATGAACTTGATACGTTGCAGAGTCAGGACGAGGGATGTCAAACACAGAGGCTACGTCATTGGCTGTTTACCGTTTATTTCTAACGATGTAAGCTTTAATTATCCATCGTGTTCTAATCCTGTTTTGAATATAGATGACACTTACCCAGAATTTTGCGAAAATACGATGATTGAATCACACGAGACACATAAAGATCGCTTCACATTCGATAGTTTAGGTTGTACGATGCAATTTGATGAACGAGAAATCCCTCGACAGATCGACGAAATATTTACTATATGGCCAAAAAAGCCTCTGATAATTATTTATCTTATATGTCCAAAACAAGACATTGCTAGTAAGTGTGCGCGGCAGCGCATAAACTATCTGACAGGTGATATTTTTGATGAAAACGAATTCATGACGCAACTATTCGAACACGACGAATCGGATACCCCGTTTGATTTCTTCCAAATTACAAACAAACAACTGGTCATGGATGATGATCAAAGATTGGTAAAATTAATACCTGATATAACACGCAATGTTAAGACACAGTGTGATCTTTATGAACGTTTGGCGTTGCCAGTAATCGATAAATGGATTCTCGCTCATAATCCCCAATATGTGGTCCGCGTGGATGGCCGTAACTCCGTGCGACGAATACTTCACATCCTCAAAACGCGTTTGTGTACTTTGGCATTACTGCCATCGATTCTTCCAAAAGGAATGATCGAACAGAATGACACACTTGGAACATCTCCAGAAATGAACTTGAGCGATGAGCTCGCAAAAGAATCTGCTGAAGAGGTTTTCGAGATTTTAAGACTAAGAGAAGTTGTATCTCTCAGATTCCTCTGGAGACTTTCCGCGTGGAAGTTTTACTGCCCTGTTGAGTTAGCACAAGGACGAACCGTTAAGGGACTTCCAAAGCACGCGGTGCGATTCTTGGACATGATCTTTTTTCTCTCTTCTCAAGGAGCTACAAATTTGTTCATTGAAAATCCGAGAACTTTCTTATTGCCACCGAATCCGCGACCAACCTGCAAGATAGCTGTGTTTGGGCCAAAATACGCTGGTAAATCGGAACTTAGCATAAGATTGGCGGAGATTTTCGGCGGAGTTGTGATAAATGTTGATGAGATTATAAAAGAATTAGTTAAACAACGCGAAAAGTATTCGATTCAAGAGTTTTATAAGAACGATTCAAATGTAGAACAAGCCTCGCTGAAGCCTATCGATATATCGATTGATGAAAAGGCTGATATTATTATACAGAACATCAAGCGAATACCTGATGAAAAGTTAGAAGAAGAACTTCGAAGAGATGGTGGATATGTTATCGATGGAATATGCATAGATATCGAAGTTTGGCGAAAAATTGTTGACGAAGCTAACATCATTTTTGAAGACATTATCGTTTTATTTGAAGAAGAGCCGTATACATACTTATTGAATAAATTTCGCACTTTTTCTCATCTTGATGATTCTATACATGATACGGAGGCAGATGAAGAACAAATAGTATTACATGAAGATGCAGAATGGGAATATCTTGAACATTTAACGCAATTCGAATCGGAGTGGACGAAATTCGAGGAACAAATTTCTGAATTTAAAGGAAATATGATAAAGTGTAATCTCGCGAATATCGAAAATATAATGGAATATGTAATAAATCATATTAAATTTCGTTTCGATTTTACAACTATCACCAGGAACGTCAAAAAAAAAAATAAAGAGAATGAAATATTGACCGAAACAACAGATGAAAATGAAACAAATTTGGCTGATAAAAATACTGAAGAAAAGGAAGAAAAAAATCTGACATACACCATCGATCTTGCCACAGCCGAACGACTTCTCGATTGTGGTTACTATTTCCTCAGTTCCTTCGGTCGATGGTGTCCCGTGCAACTCTACACCACTACGATACCAATTCAAATGTTTCTGCCGATGAAAGCTCGTGGTCAGATTTTTCCAGTTGTGTACCGTCCGTATATTTATTTCCTTGCGGGTGAAGAAGCGCTCTCGGCATTTCTAAACAATCCATCGAAGTATCTCATGCAAGATGTCCATCCGCCGCTTCTTCCGCTTCGAATTTCCATCATCGGACCGCCGAAATGTGGAAAAACAACATTAGCGAATCGTTTCTCGAAAACATACGGCTTAAAGGTAATTACTCGCGGCAAGGCGTTGCGCCACATATTGAAATACTATCCTTGGACCGAATCGGCGAAGATCATCGAAGATCAACTTCGAACTGGTCAGGCTGCTTCGATCGAATCTGTAGCACGTGCCATCGAAATGTCATCTATAGGAACACGCGCTGTAACTCAAGGTTATATCCTGGATGATTGTCCTTCAAATCTTAAGGAAACCGAGCAACTAGTTGTTTTAGGAATACAGCCAATGGTTGTGCTTGATTTCAAAGCGGATTTAAAGTTCTGTCTCGAATGCCTGTCTTGGGATAATGATGATACCAGAAGTCCATTGAATTTCTCCGCCAGTTTTCTGTCGCGATGTTACGAGGATTGGCAAACGGGTCAAGCGAGTTTTCGAGACTGGCTAAAAAGATTCTGGCAGAACGTAATCGAATTGGATGCTACTAAGAGTAAGTGGCATGTGTGGACTCGTGTAGATCACGCGGTATGTTCACGATTTGCTGATATCATGCTTTACTTTTATGAGGCAAACTTGGATAAGGTTCACAGTTTGAAGCAAATGTGCGTATCACCATACGAATTTCGATCACTTCAGAGTCGATACGAATCGTACTGTCCCGTTTGCTTGTTTTATGAAAATATCTTGAAAACTTCTGGTCAATTTGTACCCAGTCAAGGAATGGTCCAATTTAGAGAATATTTTTATTGGATTTGTCCGCAACATATAAACGCCTTCGTTAAAGATCCATTGCATTATCTTTCACCTGTTACTGCGTCTCTTGTCGAGGAACGACCTCGGATATTGCAAAAGACAGTCGATGTGGAGCACGCTTGTTGGGCTCAACGTCTCCAGGTCGGCGGGTTATGTCTAGTAACTTATGTCGACTGCCTGCCGAATCGCCAGCTAATACCAGGCAGAGCCGATTTAGGTGCTATCCTTAAGAATAAAGTATATCTCTTCTGCAGCGAAGAATGTCGCGAAAAGTTTCTCGCGCAGCACAATAAATACTCTGAAATGGATATTTTTTCGTTTCCTCGCGAACTTCTGCCGATCGAAGAGCAACGTTTGTCGGACGTGGTTTTCCTGGAGCAAACGGTGGCGAAAATGTTGGTCAAAGCTGTAACTCTGGTTAGCACCCGACGTCCGAAGATATTCGGCTTGTCGGCGGCTGTCAGCGCCGCGATTTACATCGGCATTTACTTGAAGACGCACAATGTGATCGAAAAAAACTTGACCGAGATGGATATTTACAAGATCGCGTGCAAGCGACTCGATGGACGAAACAGAATTATAGAGATCGTTACTGACACTATGAAAAAGATTAATCCCTATGTATCTGTACCAAAATAATGTTAAATATTTCTTATACATTACATGGACACGTTTATCTAACAATAAGTTATGTATGTTCTATGAAACATTGTTAACTCTCCGAAGCTGACGCCAAAATCTATACAGTTATTGACACTGGATTTGTAATACTGACTTTAATTAATAATATTTTGTCAGTAAACAAACTATTTTAAACTATATTAAATTAATCTATTA
>Ga0157363_1003859_pt1 | contig 13686 bp, 13 predicted proteins | sample AttsexASBM1_FD_111477 | JGI IMG/M metagenome (GOLD analysis project Ga0157363, IMG submission 111477) | Fungus gardens microbial communities from leaf cutter ant in Ribeirão Preto, State of São Paulo, Brazil - Atta sexdens ASBM1 | ecosystem: Host-associated > Fungi > Mycelium > Unclassified ...
ATATTCAAGAGGGCAATTCGGCTTACCAATACTACCCGCTGTGTATAAATTCCAGTCCATACTTTCTACCTCTGGAGGAGGTGGATGAAGTAATTGTATTTGAAGCTCTCCCTTCCCTGCCTGAATGACGAGCCCATCAAATATAGGGATATTAATCCAACGATTTTCTGGTTTACTCGAAGCCTCCAACCGAACATGGGAATGAAGTCTTGCACTAGTTTTAGCATCAACCCGAATTGCAGCTTTCATTAAAGAAGAATCTTCTCCCGGAACGTAAGTCAATCGAGTCTGTGTTGGAGGTGTCTTTTGGCGTCGAGGACGTCCATCTTCATTACAAGGGCACTCATCTGCTGCCTCCTCTACAACATCAAAGGCAACAGCGAGTGCATTTCTATATCCATATCTTCGAGCTGCATTCATTTCCCCTTCTGTTCGACAATCGTTAAGGACAAGCAACACTTCTTGAACCAATTGTTGCGAACGAATCGATAATGCTGTCAATGACAACAAGTCGAAATAATCAGCCAACGGAATTTGACGAATGGATCCCGAAATTTTTTCCATCCCAACGAGTGTTGCAATCTTGAGTTCGTTAGCTGAACGAGTAAGAGCACGAAGAACGAGGTGAGCTTGTTCATGGAGAATTTCCGGGAGACAGTGAATTTCAGGATCTGGAGGGAACGTTTTGAGTAGGACAAATACGAGAGGAGGATGTTGATCTATCCATGTTAAAGCACAAGTCTTTGGGAAAGGTTCGCGTTGAATCAAATGTTGGAATGCATGAAATAATTCGTCCTCGGCATGGTATCTCAGCGAAACAGACAGGAAAAGTTCCACATCCCCGATCTCATGACCTTGAAGCGCGTTGACAATAGTTTCACATGTAGGTTTCAATGGGGCAGAAGGATCAAAATGCGAAGGGAAAAAAAGAGGGTGTAACCAATCAGGTTGTTTGTCCCAATCCATATCTCCTATATCATTCAATCGATAGGGCGTTGCTCGCTTTTGAAACCTAGGAACACATTCTTCCGTCTGAATGCTATTGAATTCCAGTCATAAATCGCACACAAAGCAAAATGGAAAAAAGACTCAACTGTTCAAACCAAAGATCAAAGAGTTGATGAGCTACCCGATCTCGATTCGAGACAACATGAATTTCCATTGCCTGAGCTGCATTTCGGTTCACCCTGCCTACTTGCTACAAGACCACTGAGTCATCTTATTTTAGGATCATAAATAAAGAACAACGACTCACTCGTTGTACTGTTTGGGATATCTTTTGCAAAGCTATACTGATAGAAATTTCGGCTCCAACACTAGGTCGGTTGACAAACACGAATGTATCTCCTCGATGTTTGTTATATAATTGAAAAAGGGTATTGCTACAATGTAAGCGATATCCTGTTGTACAAGGACGAAGGGTTGCGATGGTTGCTGATGATTGTGGGAGAAACGAGCAAATCACAACGTTGTCATTAACGAGTGGATCATCATCCCAAGCAATTTCACCACGCATGAAGATTCCAATTGCAAAACGATTTTCGACCTTTGTTTTACCAAAAGGTTAATCACAGTTGATCAACTGAATTAGAAGAAGGATAAGGACACGCACATACCTGAATGATGATTAATTTCCTCGTGTACTCTTGGACACCTCTCCGAAGAAATTCGAAAAATGTGGACATACTGTTGATACGAGACGAAAATAGGCGTTGGATGGCAAACGGACGATCGAGAGCTCGTTGATAGAGGTCTTCCTTGGTGAGGATATCCGACCGAAACAGTGAATTCCATATATACACAGTTTCCTGTTCATTCAATTCAAGTGCGCTACTGACAGCGTACTTTTCTTGAGTGGTGAGAGCTGAAACATCGATATGCGTCAGGAGACGGTTAATGTTACTGGAAAGATCATGTCTCCGCCAAAACTGATAAGCGAGATTGAAGAGTTCGTATTCCGTGATAGCATGTTGATTGCTTCGTAAGAGATTGAGGGTAATTGCTTCAGCAGTTTCTGAATTAACAGTAACTGTCACAGCTTCAGCTACATTTCTTTGAATTCCAAAAGCCTCTGCAAATTGAATAGCATGCTCTTCCAGTAAATCAACGATAAATCGTTCAGTTGGTTCAGGAGGTGTTGTAAGGCGATCAGGGATTTTAATGCTCGCACCGTCAACGGATTGGGAATGTAAAGCATTGAGTTCTTGACATTCAGCACATAAGGCGCCTTCAGGACTACTTCTAGCCCATTTTGCATGCAATGCAGAAACTCGAGCAACTCCCGACCTAGAGAAATTCAGTGATTATATCACCTGGAAGAATGACCTGTCTCTAACTCACGCATTATAGGTAGCAAAATGTTTAGCAAGGTCAAGCCGTGTAATGTTCTTGCTTGTATACTCTTTGTTTCCAGGGTAATCATATGACTTGGAAAACAAAATTAGATTCTTAGCCTTTGAACTCCATTCACTTTGTCTCATACCTCTGCAATTCGGACAGGGACAAGGTCGGGATCCCAACAAACAAAATATTCATCGCCTAAAATATCATCATGAACTTATATCAGTATACTGGTGCATATTTCTAGGACTCACCATCTAAATCCCCACCGCTGCTCATTGAAGGGGCAGCTTTGTGCCCAGGCCTAGCGACGGAAGCAAAGACAATACAATCGACGAGGTGTATCAATTTTTCATGATGTACTGCTCGAAGTTTGAGGATATCACCTATAGGACGAAATGTCCATAAATTAAAGAAAGGAGACAGATTAGAAAGTTGAAACTTCACCTGGATGAAGGCATGGATTACGCACGACAATCACATCACCATGAATTGGCGTAGCTACTCCTTTTCTTCCAGTCAATATACGAATATACACCTGTCCCTCTTTCAAAACTTGAAAAGGATCACAAACCCCGAATAATCTACGTGATTTATGTATCATCATCCTTGATTTGAATTTCCCGTTCTCTTGATTTCGTAAACTTGCAATTTCAGAAGACTGAAATCGTTTGATGTGATTTTGAACGTTCTGATCATCAAGACCTTTCAAGAGGACTGCTTCTGCTTGTTCGAAATCACTTAAGCAGCTGAGAAGATCTATCGCAATGAGATAATCCTCTGAAGCTCGCTGAATCCAACTGAAATATTCTTGTTGTTTCGCAAGGATTTTTTCGTTGGATACACCGAGGCTAGAGAGAAGAGTGATGATATCGTTGTTCAGTCGACCAAAAGTAAATGGCTTTGAATAGTTCACAACTGAAAACGTGATATCGCTGGTCGTGTTGAATTTTTTCATGCTTTTACGAAAAGCAGCTAGATATTGTTTCTCTGCATCAAGCTGAGGGTGCAACATTAAAACGCCTTTGTAACCAAGATATCTAACAAGATAGTTAGATCAGATTTCCAAAAGAGGAAGCGTGATGAGAACCTGATTTGAAAAACACAGGGTGTATAACGCGTATTTCGGAAAATGATACGTTTAGACTTGCTGAGCTGTATAGCCAATCGACGAGAAATCAAACCACACCCATCCGAAAACAGTTCGTCGCCAGCTCGAATGTCAGCAATGTCGGTGATATACTTTGGTTCAAGCCTCCAATCAATTTGAGCTTCGGAGAAAAGCAAGCCAATTCGTTTTGCGCCTAACCACAGGGTCGAAAACACTTCATTGGGTGTGAATTGGAAACACAACCTACGTTTCGCAATATTCATTATCTTTCCGTAATCCCCCATCGAGTATATTCTATCATCGAGCTCCTGATCAGTCTGGGCTTCACGAAGGAAACACGAACGACCACGCTAAAAAGGATAGAGAGAGATCAGAACAAGATAAAAACAGTAGTTGAGATGTATACCAGTTGGCTATTGCTATGATGATAAAATCGATAATGAACACCATTCAAGACTAACCCCTTGGTCAGCAACCGGAAAATATATTCTGCATTTTCCCTCAAGGTCGTATCTGGGAGCCTAAACCCACCAAAGGACACGAGGATGAACTTGGACGGGTCATCAGCTCTCAGAATACGGTTAGGGGGGAGTCGTTGCATTGTAAGAGTGATGGTATCTCTGCTGAAAATGATAAGCTTGCCCCAGATAATGTCTGAAGCAGTGGGTCTGGGAGGTCTCAAGAGATCCTGGGATACTTGATAGACCCAGCTATCATCATCTTTGGTGGGTGATTGATGAAGAACGTGGGGTCTCATGGTTGCAGGGGTCAAAGGTGAGCTTGTTGAGAGCTTGAGAAGAGAAGGATGGAATTAGATAAGCACCAAACTGAACTATAAGTAGGGGTGGGAGATCACACCTTGCTTGTGAGAAATGCTCAAGAGATCTGTGTACGTTGTTGGGCCCGCCGTAAGTCAGGTCCTACCACCCCTTGTGATTGCGTACCGATGAATCCCACCTTTAGTCTACGGGAAAGACGACGCTTTGCGAGGCATTCATCCGCCGCTATGGCATTGACAAAGTCGAAGGAGTTTCAGAGATAGCGCGAAAGGTCATAAAGACTCATGGATTCACCAGGATGGACGTGGGCCGCCTTGAAATGCAAGAGGCGATCTTGGACGCTGTCCTGAAGGACCATGAGGCTAATTCGAGAGAAAGACCTAAAATACATGACAGATCTGCAATTGACCCGGTCGCTTATGCGTTGCTCACTGCCAAAGATGCAGAGGAGGCCTCGTGGCGGAAGCATTATCTACTGAGCAATTCGAGGCTGCGCTCTGCACTAGAGGTATACCGTAAATCCACATTCATTCTCTTGAAGCCAGTGAGAGAATGGATCGTGGATGACGGTGTCCGCTGCATAGACAGCCTGGATGAATGTTGCGAGGTGTTTCGGAGAGTTCTTCGGGAATGTGAGATTGAATTTCGAGAGATTGGGTCTGAGATTGGATTTCTTGAGGAGCGAGTGAGCTGGCTGATGGGGGTGTGTATGTTGTAGAAATCTTATCTTATCTTATCTCTACCTGGAGCAGTGAGAAAAAGACAGTGGCGGGCATCGATTGGTCCAATTCGATTGGTTGGAATGTCGGAGCTGCAGCGTATCATTCCAGCCCATGACGAAGGCAGTTCCGCTGCTCTCGCCGTCCCCATAGATCCTTCCCCCATCACTGAGCAGGAGGTCGGCGAGTATCGTGAGCAAGACAGATTTCTTCCTGTTCGTCTTTCCCAATCCTAATCCTCTGCACACGCCCTCACTCTCTCTCCAGATCGCCAATGTCTCCCGTATCATGAAGGGCGCAGTCCCTCCAACCTCAAAAATTGCAAAGGATGCGAAAGAATGTGTACAGGAGTGCGTCTCAGAGTTTATCTCGTTCATAACCTCCGAGGCCGCCGAGAAGTGCCAACTTGAAAAGCGCAAGACCATCGGAGGAGAGGATATTCTCTATGCAATGGGCGCTCTTGGCTTCGAAAACTATGCAGAGACACTCAAAATCCATCTAGCTAAACTCCGGCAGGTGTGTCGTTTCTGCCTCGTAGGGTTCACCCCAGCTGACTGTCGCGTCGTGCTGATCGTTTGCAGCAACAGAATAATGGGGGAGGGGCCACAGGTGGTAGTGGGTCGAATAAAGGACAGGATGACTCTAAAGACGATGAATAGGAAAATGACTGGTGTATTCTCAAAGGTTTGCCGTTCCCGGTGCCTTGTATGTGAACGTATAATCACGCATTTGCTAGTGTAACTCTATGTATCAATTCTATCATTATCTTGTCACTCCTGTGGTTCTATCGTCTGTTTGAGTCTCAATGTCCGTGTGGCCGCAAAACCTCACTACCGTCAATCATGTCCATGTTTGTGGGATACGAATGATCGCCCCCACCTCGTGAGCGTGGATTTACATCACCTGTCTTTTCACATGAAAAATGCCCTTCCGTGTTACGATCCTCCAAAGGTTTACCGGGACAGGGCCGAATTTCTTGAAGCTGTTGGAGTTAGACGGCTCGTCCAACCAAAGAAGCGTATATCAGTTAATGAGCCTGAGGAACATTCCGGATCCTTGACCTGTGAATGACACAAACATCCATCAGTTTTCAGGTCCAAATATCCGTTTGGAACGTGAACCCAAGGCACTCAATTGGGTTGGAATTTCGCACTACTGAGAACATGTCACATAATCTAATGAAATACATATGATTTGAAGGTTCTACCGGAGAATAAGTGGGTACAGGGCCTATTAGTGAGGACCAGAATTGAACTGGGTTTTTATGCTTCTGACCATTAATATTGTTAAGAGCAAAACTCCTTATGAAAACGTTCCAACACACTAAGAGGTTTGTATACACATGTACCCAACATTACAAATAGAATGTCTGAAACATATACAGCAGTAACCAAGAAACAAAGGGAGACAAAGAAGAACAGTTGACTTTCAAGATCACTTCGTTGGAATAAATCTTTACATCAAGTGAATAGTGCGATTATCAAACGTACGTTTCGATCGGTTCAACTATCCTGAACGACAAATGAAGGCTTTCCAAGAGAAAAAAACAAGGGCAGTTACACAGTATACAGATGATAGCAAGAGATAGTTCGACTGATCAGAGACCTACTTTTCTTCGCCTCGAATTTCAGCGGAATTCCATCGGTTCTTCGTCAATGCGCTTGATCTTGCATCCGGTACCATCAGTTCTGAGTATCATCGCTTCACGCACACCACTCACCTCGTCGAAAAGACGCAAAATGTCCTTCAGATCAATGGGAAAATGGAAATTTTCCCTCATGGCACTCCTGAATTCTGCAGTTTGACTGTAAGCTAGTGTGCTACGGTGTTCCACGGATTCCCTGATCTTAAGAAAACTCGTGATGTATCGACAAGTTGGCCGTTCGCCTGGTTTGAAGCTCCAACAATGCTTCAGGAGAGACCACATTTTGTCATCAATGACGTCCGCTACTGATGCAGGTGTTTTGCTTGGTATCTCACCCTTCAAGACGATGCTGGCTACATCAGTCTCTGAGTGAATTTCGTAAAATGGTACACATCGTATTAAAATCTAGTAGTCTAGAGTTCAGTCCGAAGAAGCAGTCTAGAAAACTGGAAATGGGTGGCTACGTACCTGATAACAGAGACAACCGAACGCCCATACGTCGCTCGCTTGACTCGGACGCGAATTCGACCCATCTAATAGTTCTGGGGCCGACCAGCGGTGTATCCTGCCGACTTGTTCATCAACCGATTCTGCATCTACAGTAGATGCTTCAGAAGCAGCACGGGCCAGTGCGAAACCGAAGTCCGTGATACAGGCTCTGCCAAAGGAAGTGATAAGAACATTGGTCTAAGTCGCGAAATTATTATATATCGGAAAAAACGTTGAAAGAAATATGAGGCGTACACTTTTGAGGTCACCATGAATAATGTCTTTGTCATGCAAGTACTTGAGACCGGTGGCCACGTCGAGAATCTTTACTGATAAATTAGAATATTATCTTGACGTCAGCACATCTCGCACTTACAAAGGGCCTGCGAGACACAGTAGGATTCTCCTGCAGATAATTCACTAAGTTGCCATTTTCCAACCAAGGAGAGACCAGACACATCCTCTTCTCTCTGCCGAGGTAGTAGATACCATAAAATGGCAAGATATTTGGATGATCAAGCTGACTCCAAATGATAGCCTCCTTTGCAAATAACTGTTGGGATCGTTTGAGATCGGCGGATAATGTGTTCGTCAAAGGGAGGATCACCTTCAACATAACCTCACTGTTTCTTTTTCTGTCTGTACGAATAACCTTTAGGCACAGGACTTGATCCCTATGACGTCCTCTGTGAATATCACATAAACCTCCACCTCCTTCTCGTTGCCCAACACTGATGTTAGAAAGAGTGTCGTACGTAGGGTGGCATTTAGATGCTTCACAAAGACGGTAGAGCGTAATAAAGATTTGCTTCCGAACTTGAGTCTTACACGGATCTAATGCGACAAGAATCTGTTACAAGAGAATGAGGTGCACAGGCTGTGAACTTCTCTTTAGAAGCTCACTGAGTTTAGAAAGTCAATGACTACTTTAGCTTGGTCGCCCCTAAGCTCCAACAGGGCTTCTGTCTTCTCGCGAGACAGGAGAATCACCGTTAGATCACCAAAGAGCTCTATGAAATTCACCGAAGATGATTCGCTGGTTCCTCCGAAAAGTCTCCACATCAAAGATCCTCCAGATTTCGTAAACCAATCCGCCGAGATTTCTTGGTTTAGTCCGGTAAGCTGGTCGACGTCAGATTCAGAGTTGATGGATGCGCTCCTGGCTCCTAATTTGCGAACCAGGTGCCTGTTGTTAGAACGATCTGACTCAAATGAAAGGGTAGGACTACTGTAAAAATCTGTCGGAGTAGCCCTATCGTCGCTGACGATAGTGTGTGACATGTTGGTATTAGATGGAAAGTGTGGCGCATCGTTATCCTCTTCAAATTCGGTGCTTGTGCTTTCTGGAACGTGTTTGGAAGCTGTTCCGTGAGTTTGGAGCTGGAGGTCCTGTGAAAGATATTCGAGATCAAGAGTTCCGCCCAGGCTTGGTACATCCCCAATATTTTTAAGCAGTAATCCTGGATCCCCCACGCCTTCACTGTTTACAATTAAGGACTCGCTGCATAGAGTATATGTAGGTATCAGTAAGGTGACTGGATGCGGGGTGAATGAATGCTGAAACAAACCTGGTAAACGGAGAGATAATAACTGGTATATCAATCTGGAGATGTTCAGCGTGAATAACTATAGTCACTGCAAGAACATGTGAGACTTGAATGCGCGAACGATATATAAGAGTCGGGTTGACGTCCTTTATGGGTATATGACATCTCAGCTCAGCTTTAAAGGTCATAGCATGGTCTAATCTCGGAGAGCTGATAACGTCTCGTGATATAAGCACACTTGTAGGTTGTTTTTTGAATGATCCATCGCGATGAGGTGGCTTGGGAGATTCGGTTGTTGTGACGAGCTGCAGCAGTCTGGCCTCAAAGTCGATTTTCCTTGGGATGACACGATAAGATCCAAATGAAAGTTCGGAAACGATTCTGATGGTTTCTCCTGGGCTATAGCATATTCGCATAGGTCTGGCTGTAAAGGTCATACTTCCATTGGAGGCATGTTTTGGTTTTGGGTGGTGATAAATGGGCCAGGCAGGATGGTGTTCGTATTTGGTTATCGTGACGGGTACAGTGCACGTAATAGGTTTGTCAGACCAGAATTTGATCCTATCCACATTTCAGCACTGGTCAAAAAGTCACAGGGCACCTGAATTCTATGGTCTGACAACACACCTGTTTTCGCGATATACGGTCGCACGGAGTAAATATTGAATATGGATTTGGAGGCCTGCGGCGAAATGCATTAGACAGTAGGGGGAGCATATTGTTTGTAGGATGTTAATACCAGGTTTGTCAAGAATGACAGTAGGTGGTAGGTTTTCTGGTATTTCTATCGAAAACCGAAACCGTCTCTGTAAAACGGTCAATGATAGATTCCCAACAATCCAAAGACAAGTTACTCACAGAATACATGTTGCTGGATCTCGAACCTGTCCAGAGTACCATTTCGTCAAGTTTCTCCTCAGTAACGGTCGCGTTTTGCCCATCTAACTGAATACTCTCGGATTTCTGCAACTCGATCTCAACTGCAGAGGCTGGGACACCTAGAAAGGGTAGGGTGATGTGAACCTCCTGAACCAAGAAATGGAGGTTTCAGCTGATTTAGCACAATGCAAGACAAATCCTCGTACCCCTTCGATTCTGGCGCCATGTTCAGTCTTAGTGTTGGGTGGTATACCAGGTAAGCCTGCGGGTAGCATCATGAGCGAGTCATAGCACAATCGTGAACGGGAATCAGACCGCAGACAAAGCCAGCATCGTGACTAGGAAATATTTCTCTAGTTCGTGGTCAACGGCTATAATCAAAGTGGATAGAATGGAGCATACATATGATGAGTTGACATGGAGGTAAGACACAAGGTGTTTCGTCTCTCAATCCGCTCAGAGCTCTAAATTGACTCATACAGTCGACAGCAAGAGCAAAAATACTGACATCACGAACGTGCATCTACGTGGCCAGTCATACTCTCACTAGTTATAATATTGGTATCGATGACTGTTCCGATTATCGAAGCCTTTTACAATAACAGCTCAGTCTTTCTAATGAATGATATGAATGGTAGTACCCGAGCGTGTTAGAGATACTGAGTCTTGACACGGTAGACATTTAGCTGATCGCCGGTGTCATCTGATTGTCATCTAATCCCCACAGCTGTCATATGATAGTTCCTGGCTTGGCATGTGGGTTGTTGATTTTTGGTGAGTTTCTTGGGAATATAACTCAGATAGTCAGCAAGCAAACAGCATACATGGTGTTCATGGCGGGAGGAACTACAGTAAGTGCCGATGAACCCGCGGGATGAGCGTGACATAGTTCGAGACCCGGGGTCCATCACCATATCAATGGACAAAAATCAGATGACCAAGTCTTTGACAGCTAAAATGTCCGTGTGAGTCTCGCCGAACTTGGTGCGATGCCCATCGTAAAGACATCTCAAAGCTATCAATATACAAAGTTCTTGAAATAATTAAAACCAGCATGACAGACCACCTGTACTTGTGACGTGAATTGTACTCTATGTTGGTTGGCATCTACAGAGACCTTTGGTCTTTTGTTGCTCATTGATAAGTCTGGCTTGTCTTTCATATTGTTTTTAGAAGATTGACTTGGATATTAACTTTGTATAGAAAGACATTTAATTCTTTGCTATTATAAATATAAACATACTGTCTTCTCAGATGACTTATTTATTTTTGTAAACTTTTTTGCCATAGATCATGTGCTAAGCTTGGCTTAGGTTGCAACTTAGGCAAAGGTTTAAATAAGAAAAGAGAAGATAATCATTTGGTAAAGCACAAGGATACAAGAATGTATGTATTTTGTCACATACTGATCCAATTACACACTGTAATTAATTAAATAAAAGGAAATAAAAGGAAAAGGAGAAAAGAAAAGGAAAAATAGGAGATATAAACTGCATTATATAGATAGACTAATACAGTAAATAATTGAGACTATGTAATGCCTTCTTGAAAGCAAAATGCTCCTAGATTGAACTTGAGAAACATTAGAACATCTTTGATGGATTCCCACTTAGGATTCCATAACTTGATATAATGTACACATTCATGAAGAATGTGTATTCTTGTCTCAATAGGAGAGTTGCCACATGGGCATGTAACTGACTTATTAAGGAAGAATCTTTGTCTATATTCACCAATAGGAGCATGGTTGGTAATCAATCTAGTGATGTATATACACAATGAGTTGGAGAGACCAAGATGTTTTAGCTACATGCTGCCTTTAGAATAGATAGAATGAATAGGTTGGTTGTCATCATCATATAAATCAAGGAAATGTTTTTTCTTGTAGTCAGATACTTGGAAATACATCTGCCACTTTCTGATGATACAATTGCATTCTTCTTTTTTACTGAACTCCTATGACATTTTGCTGGATAAAATAGGGCTCATCTTGTGAAATTTTGATTCCTTGTCAGCCTGTAGATGTGGAGGCCATTTATTATTGCTAGGACAGTCCCAAAATAAGATAGAGTTGCTAGTGTTTTTGTCAAAGAACTTCCTTAAGTTGTTAGAAATGGTGATGGAGTGTAGCTGATATAGGCAGATGAACATGTCAAAGATATGTTTGGCAGTGTAAATAGCATCTGTGATGACAACAATGCATGTAATGACCTGCAGTTGAGAAGCATGACTAATGCCACATCTAATAGCAAACATTTTAGCTTTAGTTGACAAAACATTGATTGTATGATGAATAGTTTTCACAATAATTTTATGTTCTCTCCAAATGTGCGAGACTGAGGTAGTAATATTGTTTTTGATACTCACACCAGTAATGATGAGTATGAATTCATGATTATTGTGTGGATTCTCATAGATGTTCTTGAGATTGTTATGATGAGCAATTCTTATATCAGTATCTTTGCAATTAACTAAATGAAAAGAAAAATGATCAGAGAAAGTGTCTACAAGATAAAGCTAGGAGAAAGTTCTTTATTCAAACTGTTGAAGGCTGAAAAGATTTTGTTCAAACAATTGTTGGTATCCACTATGGGATTTTTAAAATTTGAGCATTGCTTGGAGATGAGATGACAAGTGGCTATGCAATGAGAAGTGACATTCTTGGAATGGTGTTCATCTAAGAGAGAGTTTAACATGTGTTGTTTGGGAAGAGATGCTACTTAAAGATGATGTTGACCAATGATTTTGTCAAGATGAAAGTGAATAGGGATAAGACTAGTGATAGTCTCAACTTCTCATGAAGATAATGTATAAAAGGCTTTTGTAATCTATAGGGCCACTCTTTTCTGCATTTTCTTTAATTTTTTAAAAGGCTAATATAATAGTACTCCTTTGAAATACTAGAGCTAAAAAATATATAGAGTGATAGAGAGAATGTTACAATTCAATAACCTTAGAGTTGATCAAAGAAAGGAACCTTATATTAGAGTTAACACAAGAGAACTCAATGGAGTTCTTGGTACAATATATCCTCTATTGTATTTAGCTTACACTAAAGACTATGTGTTAGCCATGAGGTTAACATGCATTATATACATTATATGACATCATTATTTCTCAAACCTTCCACCATGTTCTATGTGACCATGTGATCATGTGACTATTACTGTGACCATATCATCTAATATGAGACAGTATGATTGTGATGTTATACTAAACCCTAACCCTAGCTTCAAAAGAAAAATCAAAAAGAAAATCAAAATGAAAAATAAAATTAAAAGAAACTTGGGTCCAAACTTTGTAAGTCTGACAGAGGACACATACTCTATATAAAAAACACTTGTACATCAGAGAGAGTCCCCTTGTCAAATTGCCCAACATCTTTATGCCCTTTGTAGTGGATAAGGCTTTATTGATATAATAGTGAATGTGATGCTGAAAAGGGAGTTTTTTATTAAAGAAAAACTCTAGATATCACCAAGTGTTCTTTGATCTTAGTAAAGCATCTTCTGTAGGTCTTAAATCTAGTGGAGGTGGATTAATGTTTTTTGTAGATTTAGAGAAATAGAAAACCTCCAATTTGTCATGTTCAATTACTGAACCAAATTGGTTGAAGAAGAATGAAATGATGCTTGATGCTATAACTACAAAAGAGTGATGAATTAGATTTTTTGTAGCACTTCTTCTGAGAAACAAAAAGACCATTGTTAACAAACAGAAGAATTAAAAAGGAATTACAAGATTTTTAGTTCTTTTTTTGAATATATGGAAGATAGAAGTAATATAAAGAGCTGAAAGAGTGGGAAAGAGTAGATATCTCTAACCAATACTAATATTGACTGAAAAATAGTAATGTGAAATAGTTTCATACATATTGAGTCTGTCTGTTAATTAAATAGCTGGAGAAAAATCAGGAAATTTTGGAATCAAAGCCTGCCTTGTTTAGAATCAACAGAAGAAGTTGATGATTTAAGGAAGAAAAGAATTGTGTGATATTGAATACAAGAGTGCTTGTATGAAAGCCCTTCATCCATCTAGCTCATATGATATGTGTTATCACAAATAAGATACTCACTGGTTGTGATACTGGGGCTGAATAGTGTTTCAGAGGTTCAGTATAAGGATATGATGATTGACAGATGATGAAAAGTATCAACAGGAATAATTGATGTTGTTA
>Ga0157363_1003860_pt1 | contig 13684 bp, 6 predicted proteins | sample AttsexASBM1_FD_111477 | JGI IMG/M metagenome (GOLD analysis project Ga0157363, IMG submission 111477) | Fungus gardens microbial communities from leaf cutter ant in Ribeirão Preto, State of São Paulo, Brazil - Atta sexdens ASBM1 | ecosystem: Host-associated > Fungi > Mycelium > Unclassified ...
AAAAATTTGAAAAAGGATTTACAGCTAAAGGTAGAATTAATTATTCTGAAATGGCTAGATTTACACATAAAAATAGAAAAGGTGCTTTCTCTATTACTATTAATGCTGGACAAAATTTCTAAAATCCTATTAATTTTAATATAAATATTATTTTTGTTTTTTGTTTAATTTTAATTTATTTTAAACCCACTAATTATTTCTTTTCTAAAAACTGTGTATATAAGTATTTTAGTTAATTATTTTTCTTTAAGAAATTTGTGAATAAAAGTATTTTGTTAAAATTATATTAGAAATAAAAATATTAGCATAAAAGTATTTTTTATTGGAAACAGCAAAGCAAACAGTGAAAGATATTCTTAAATAGTACGGGATTATAGTTGAAATAATTAATTTTTAGTAGCGGGTATACTTATTATACTATTCTTATATTGAGATGCGCGGTAAGTTAGTTTTAACTAAGTATAGATAATTAGGTAAATAAGAATATGTTTAAGGGTGAGGTATTTAGTTTTAAATTGGTAAACATTATAAGCTTAAGGTTCTAAACTAATTAAATAGAAGTACGATCAACTAACCAAATAAGAAATATAATTAACTTATTACTTCAATTAAAACTATAAGTGGAACTATAACTAAAGGTGTACCTCCTATTATAAAAATAACACACAAAATGTAAACCATGTTTATATAATGCTAATATTGTTACACCTATAAAATAGTAAAACTTAAACATACACTTAAAATAATACTTGTAGTGATAGTAAAGAATAAGGTATATTAGCTATTAAAATTAAATAATTATAAAAAGAAGACCCATTAAATAAAAGGTAAATATATTTAATATCTTAATCCTAATTGTTCCCGATCGAGCATATTACAAGAATTTAGTAACACATGAGTATATTCCAATAGAATAAAGTAAAGTATTGTATAAATTATTATCTAAACTGAGATTAGCTCTAAATAAAAGATGGATTCCTATTACTAATATAAAACTAAAATAGTATATAAAGAAAATAAGTTAAACTTATATTTAAATAACCTAATAAAGGTGCATTGATAGTAATTAAATTAAGAACTTAAAATTGTTATAAAGGACTTATTATTAAAATCATTAAATTTAATGCGATAAGTTACTTACTTTACCTTAAACCATTTTTGGATGGGTAATTTTAATTGCTAAGGGTCAGATATATTAAAATACCTAGATTTGGCGATATCTCTAATTAATAGAATTAATTAACTAACAAAGTATATTAATTATTATTTAATAGGCTCCAAAATTATTTTATATAAAAGTTTTTAATTAAACTAATTTGTTTTAGAAAGCACAAAGATCGAAGTACAAGGGTAAATCTATTTTATTGCTTTTTAGAAAATTTAAAATTAGTCATTAAGAATACAAATATTTAACTAACTAATCCAAAGCAAATAATTATGAATTAAACTATTTAAGGGTTGTATATGTTATAAATAAAGAGCAGCTCTTGCACCTATAAAACTCAGTATAGTTGGTAATAATTTAATAACTATTGGTAAAGTGAATTATGCTTATATTTGGTTTTATTTCCCGGTCTATAAAAATAATTATAGATAAATTAAAGTCCAACTCCAATTAATAAATCACTATCAACAAATTAACAAAAATACTAAATAAAGCTAAATTAAATATATTACCGTCAAAATAAAAGCTAAACTACTATGCAAGTCTTCAATAAATATTAAATAATAAAGGCCATTAGCTGTAGCTAATAAAACTAAAGTTATTAGTATAAAACTATAGAAAGCTGTTAATCCTGCTGCTATTGTAAAAAGTGTTAGCAAACATAGCACTAAAACTATATTGTCCATAGGTTAAATCTAAACTTAAAAGTTTACTATAAAATCCTGTTAAAATCTAAATCCCAGGAGTCATAAAATCTAAATCTGTATTTTAATCTAGATCCTTCTTTGTATAAGTACCAATATACTTGTTTAAATTGTATTGTAGTAGCAGGATCGGAACTAATCCCAATATTTGCACATGAGTTTTAAAGCTTCTAATGCGTTTTCGTGATATCTTACTTTCATATTAACCAATAAATCAACTGATACTACTTTAGATAATTGTAAGCTCTAAACTTCTTTTTAATAGCAGCTTGTGGAAAGTTTAATTTCTTTTTAGTTAAATTAAGGTAAAAGTCTTTTTCAAATTAATTAAAATCCAATATATAGTAAAAACTCCTAACCTTAAACGGAGAAGAATATCGATACTTCCGACACCTTAACAATAGTCTATTAGGACTCCCAACCAAATAAAAATCTTACAACGGAAATACAACTATAAATTCGACCTCTTTTACAGCATAAATCTAGATTATCTAAAGCATGCGCTACGAGAGATGGTTTATCCTGAATCTCTTATCGACGAAATAGAAAAAATCAACATAAGCTTGCCATTAGATCCAGGGACAGGTAAACCAGTAAGAAAGAACGACTTAACATGCAGAAGCCCTCAATAAGAAATACGAGATCGTCTTTATCATGAAACCGCTCGTTATTCCACGGGTCTCTATAATTAGCCTATCATCCGATAAAACGAACATAATAACTTATTAATATTACCACTGTGTACCGATCCCAAAGGATCCCTTAAGTAATCCACTCTGAGCAACGTAATAATAAAATATTAATGAGTCGAATAACGGGAGAGCTGGTAATAAACCAATAGCCGGCGATGGGATACTCTACAGGCAGCGACCATCCTTCGAGCCCTACAAAGTCCTAATTTTTCATCCCAGCACAGGCATAAAACGAAAAGAAAAGTAGATGGATCAAATACAATAATGTATGGCTAACCGAGCTAATTTCCCTAGTCCTAATATAAAAATATTACACCCTCGACAACGAGAAGGAACCGTAAAAATGGTACCCAAAGCACTAAACCCTATGCATTTACATTCGAAGGACTAAGATAGCGGAACATTAGGATAGAACGGGGTAATTAGTTAAAAGCCAGTATCGAGTGCGACAGCTACATCCTAACTTAATCTAATTATTTGGCGGTAAATATCATGGCTTCGTAACTAGTCGACTATATCTAGGAGGTCTTAACCAACCCTCATATTTACGAGGTGACATACGTGGAGTATTCCTGGATATATTTAAGACGTCGAGCTAGTGGAGTCGTGAAAAGCGAATAAACCCCTCGATCCTTACTTATAAACATCAAGGGAGAAAATCTAGAGCTAGATACATATATCTTTAATAGTTCCAGCTTCGCCGCGCTACCCTTAATTATTATACTATATAACATGCGTATCCGATATCATGAGCTACTGCTTAAACGAGTTGGACACTCAAAAAGCAAGCTAAAAAAATAAAGAAAACATTAAACTACGAAAAGTGGTAAAGCTACTCCACGCCGAACTATAAACCGCCATAACTCAATGGCTTCTAGTATTGATAGCCTATACAGACAAGTATAATCACCTTCTTGACAAGCTACCGTAATATAAATTCGAGAGATGGAAACTCGTAATTACGAACTTGGTTGCCTATATCTACTAACTACCCAAGAACATGGCATATCTACCGAATAAGGTTGTATATAAATTTACAGCATTAACGACGGAAACTAAGGAATAAACTATTTATTTGCTCGCCAAGTTAACTTTTATCCTTATGTCCTTGGTCCCTAATTACATGTGCGCAATAACCTAAATCAGGTGTTAACATCTCAACAATTACAGATGAGAGAAAAGACAAAGTAAGGGTACACTCGGAGATAAACATAAGCGCAGACACTAATACCCCTTAGAAGTAAGCTAAAGAATTTCCATAAGTCCGGTTAGATGGACAGTGATAAATCCAAAGTCCTGCCGCAAGGCTCTATATTTAGAGCAACAGCAACACCATTATCTGTAGTTCAAAAACCCTCACACTTGTTCACATTAAAGGTGGCGGATTATCTAGAGGAAAATGATTATACTCAAACGAGGGTATGGTATATGGTATAGAAAATAGAGTAAGAACTCCAGCTTACGAAAAAAGTATAAATTATTTTTATGGGCTCCTTAATCGTTACGTATAATATTACAATAAAATTGTATTTTCTAATGTGCATAGTTTAGCGAGAGCGAAGGTTCATCTTAAAAAAACAAAACAAAAATGGGTAACCGATAGCATTATCATTAGTCAAGCGGGGGGAGTGTTTGTGGATATTAAAGCGGTAAAAGGAAGCTGAATAGAATAATATTTGATTGTGAACTTACCCATAATCCACTCCAGCACAGAATAAAACTATCTTTATTTATATTAAAAATAACAAGTAAATAAACTACATATAAAATATACTATTCCATGGTATAAACATCAGCTCTTATATTTGAGTTTAAGAGTTTAATTTATATTTTTTAAAGACAAAACAAATATTATTAAGAATATGAAAGCATTTATCTTATATTTAGTATTATTTTACTAATCAAATCAAAACCAAGATTAATAATAATTAAAAACCTTATTAATTTTAGGTAATCCTCATAACTTATTGCGATTTAAATTATATCGGCCTTATCTTATTTAAACCAAAGATCGATAATAGGGCCCCATAATTATTTGGATATTTATATGTAGGTACTGAAATTTCAGTTTAATTATCTTATTTATTCTAAGAAAAATATAAAAATGGTATAAAATTTATAAAACTTATTCGACTTCGATTTCGATTTAATAATGAATATTTCTATTAGACTAAGCTAACTAGTTATATTAGATGAAGATTTCCAGTAAAATTAGACTTATATTAAATTAAAATTTTTAGTAATATTAGACTTATATTAGATTAAGATTTTTAGTTATATTAGACTAAGAGTAAAATATTTATATAACTTATTTTCTAAGTTGTACTATTTTAACTATATACTGCCTTAATCGACAATTAAGATTTAAAGAGTATATAATTATCAAAACTTCCAAAAGTACCTCAAGTAAATTTTTCTAAGAAAATAAAAATAGTAGTACCTGCGCGTCCCTTTAACACATATTAGTAAATAAAAACTCTTTGGCAACTCTTTATTAAAGCATATCAGAGAAGAAAGTTAAAGATCTACAAAATAAATAAAAACCAAACTAAACAAAAATGGGAATCTCATTACAATAAAGTAAAGTTACAAATACAACAACCATATTAAAAATAATCAAATAATAAAAATTTATGCAATATGAAAGATAAAACTAAAATAAACAAAAAGGCATAAGCCCTACTTAAAAATAACTAAGGGAAAAACAAATCCAACAATAAAACTACACAAACAAAGTATAATATTTAACCTAAATAACGTAAATCGTCTCAACTCAAAATCAAAGTAAGAAAATATAAAACCCAAATTATGCAAAAGATCGTATCTTGAAATGACAAAATCTTGAGCTTGACGATGAGTGAAAAATTACAAAAAATACAAAATGAAGCAAACAAAAATATTCATCAATAAGTAGTATGCACAGACAAGGGCAACAATTTATCGCTCCTTAAATAAAAAAAATATTACTATTAAAAATATCTTAAAATAACTCAATACAAAAGTCTCAATTATGACAAGAAATAATACAGTCACATAAAATTTTAAGAATTTACCTTAATTGGCTAAAAGTAATTTAAAGTAAAATAAAATTAAATTAATTAAAATAAAACAAAAGTAAAATACGGATTATTGTTGCATTAAACTATAATTTATCCTAATAAAATAAAAATATTAAAAATAAGAAAAATGCTCCAAACCTGATTAACAAATTAGTAAAAAATATAAAAATAAATGGATAAAACAAGTAAAGAATAATATCCAATATAAAACAAATATTAATAACCCTTAATTTGATGTTAAAAGCTGGTAAGTAATAGCTATAAAAAACAAGCAGTCAAGCTATATAATTGAAACAAGTATAAGGTTAAAAAAATCCATTCTATTTTACTATTATTTTACACTTTACTTTATTAAAAAGCGAATGATGCGATTATTTTAATAACATTTTCTACATTTGTTTGTTTTTTTATTATTTGTTTTGTTTTTGTTTGTTTTGCTTTAGTTTAAGAAACTTACGAAGATAATTACTGAGAGTACAAGACTTACAACTTGGTAGATAAAGATCAGGAGTTCCCTAGAATATTACCTCAATGCGAGAAGGAATAAATTAAAACTACTTAATGACATAAGGATGTAAACAATAGTACAGAGTTATTAAAAACAAAATAATGACAGCTATTAATTTTAATTTCTTTTACTTTATTTTTAAAGAAATATATCTCCTAACTCGATTAATTGTTATAGCTTTAATTGCACTTTTATTTGCTTTAATTCGTGTAAATCATAAAACTAATAAGTAGATAAGATGAAATACCTTCTAAACCAACAAATAGAATAAAATAATTATCACCAGTAACAAGTACTAGCAAAATGTCAATAATGAAAGATATGAGACAAACGTTGATTAGTAGGATCACTACTTATATAATCAATAGAATAAATATGTACTAGAGTTGAAACAATAAGTACTGGAATAAGTATTGAAACTGTATGACTATCAAATAGAAAACATAATGAAACATTTAGAATTCCACTATCAACTCAACTTATAACATTAATTGAAACAGGTGAATTACATAGACCTACTTCAGAATAAATAGTAATAGATAGAATAGCAGAAATTATGGTAGCAAATAGTGTTAGTAGTAGTATAGATAGATACATTTTTATGTTATATTCTTGAAATTTAATAGTACCTCGTAGCCGATAATAAACAAAATAATACAATACCAATAGCCTAATCAGCACCGGTAACACCAATAATATAAACACTATATAGTTGACCTATAATATCATCAAAGATAACACTATTAATAACAATTATAAGTTTGCTGCTAGTAGAGTTGTTTTAAATATTTTTTTAAGAATCTAGTAACTCTCTATATATTGTAATATGAATAAGATTAAACATCTATTTATAGAATTCATGAGTAAATATTTCATCGATATAATTATCATTTATTGAAAAATGTATTATCAATTCATTTATTATTGGATAAAGCATTAAATTATGACTATTTAGATATCCAGGTTCTAATATCACGTTTAATTCATTTAATATATTTTTATAACTTTTTATAAATTCTGAAATACTTAATTCTTTAAATTCAAAATAAGGTTTTATAGATGATAACTTCATAGTACATATTCGTCTATCCAAGGTGAAAAACCTAGTAAGGATTGTAAACTTCTCAATTCTATTTGTATTCTGTCTTTTACTAAGTTTTCATAAACAAGGTCCAGTAATTTCCTTTGCCATTTTTGTTTCTTTATATCTGAAATTTTCACTTGGTATTTCATATTTTATTATAGATAATTTTCTATTTAAATATTTAAGTATACACATTTTAAAATTTAGATGCACAAGTATATACTTGGGATTAAACAAAATAAGCTTAATACAATTTTCAAATCTTGGTTGAAGACTTTTATTTACTTTTTATTTGTTTGATTTTCTTTCTTTTCATTAAAATTTAATATATTTTATATAGTATCTATTACTCTCAAAATATTAATTAGATGATTTTCAGCCTATAATAAACATAGTGATTCAATATAATTATCTAAAAGCTTAGAATATAAAAGATACTTAAAACTGTATCAAAAAGAAAAGTTTAAAATTTATTTTTAATCAAGTTTAAAGGCCAAGATTAAAAAGTGAAGCATAATCTAATTTCTTTTAAATTTTTTACATTATGTAGGTACTAATACCTTATTATCGCTAAATTACCTTTAAGTTTATTAAGTTACAACTAATAACATTAGGAATATTATGGTCTATTTGAGTCATAGGTAATAAAAAGTATTATCTAAAACTTGATCTGGGTTTAACATATCGTAATGTAAACTCATTTTATTATCTGCAATGTTTAATTTAAAGATGGGACATATTAGATTTTGTCTTAGTAATAAAATTGCACTTAAATCATCTTTTGAGGCTGCTACTGATAATTGTCTATGTTGGCTTGGAATAAAGTTGGATTAACAAATATACTTGATTCTTTCAATTCTTTAAATGGTTTTTAAAAAGCATTGTTAATTATCTCCTTTATTCACTTTACACTTAATATATTTATATTTTACTATATCCTAGTTCAACTCTTACCGGAAAATCAGTTTTTAAAAAAAAATTTAATTACATTAATTGAGTAGAACTTGTTGTACAACCATTTTTGACAAATTTGAATTATAAAATGGTATAAGAAGGATCTCATTCTGGATTGTCCTGGAAAAGGGATTTGGATTTACCCCATCCATAAATTAATGGATTTAATTTCTTAATTATTTTGTGGTGAGTCATTTCTGTTTCTTATCCTTAAAAGGCTTTTTATAGCTTATATAAATCTTTAAATATCGAAGGATAATTGTATAATTTATAATGCTCTTTAAGCCTAGTTTACACCAAAGTTGGTATTTCTGTTAGCCAGTTTAGTTTATTTGGTAAACACAATTTAAAGAAGACAAAGTATTCATAAATATTGTTTTAATTGTTGATTTTATATGTTCTTATTAATTATTTTAAAATAGAGATATTTATATTATTTATTGAGTATAGTTTTAATAACTAATTATGACATAGAAACTAAATTTTCTAATTTTTAGAATCTTAAATTTTTGGAAAAAGTGTTCAATATTCATTATTTTTATGTAAATTTTATATGTTTATTATGTTTTAGCTATTAAAAATCAAATTAACTAGTAAAAGTTAAAACTTATAAAGGTGGAAACTTCTAATTGAAAAGCAAATGTACTACAAAAATCAGTAAAAGTTAAAATTCAAATAATCAATAATGCTTCTTGTGATAAAACCGTGTTAAATTTAAAATCAGTTGTAAAATATAAAAAGATAAAAATATATCAAATATGTGGTATATAAACAAAGGTACAAATATAGATTCATGTATAAAACAAGTAAAAAATAAATTAATACAAAATAGTTTTTCATGAAGATAAAGTAGATAAAAATAGATAACAAAAATTGTTAAAAACAGTACAAATAAAATTGAGCTCCAAAGTTTAAAACTTAAAGCTAAAAAAAGTTTAACTTAATCTGAATCCGTCTCGTCTTTTCTACTTATTTTAAATTAATTTAGTTAATAGTTGTTGTTCACTTATAAATCTTTTTTATAATTTGGTGAATTGTATTAGATAATATTTATCTATGTTTTCTTCTAATATTTTTTAGACGTTGATTAATTGAGATTCATATTTTTTATATGTTTTTAGGATAATAAACGAGAATTAATATATAACTAAAAATAATTTAAATGGAACAGTAATTTATAAAATCTCTAATAATAAGCTAACTCTCAGATAATTAGAAATAAGAACTAAAATTAATATTTTGAAAAATTAAAATTAATTAGTTAACAAATCATCTATACTTTAAATTTTCTCTTATTGGATATTAAATATAATCCTAAATTAATAGCTCTTAAATTCAAAGAAATAAATTTCAATATAATTAATACCGCAGGCTCATTTAAAAAATAGCAATAAACTAAGAAATATATTTTATATAATAATATTAAAAAAAAGTTTAAATAAACCCTAATAATTAATCAGATAAAAATTTTTAAAATAAACATCAAGATAAAATCTAAAGATATTGAAGTAAATTCCATAAGTAGCATAAATAAAGTTTTTAGCATAAAATAAAGAAAGTAAATGTAACAAAATAAATACTAAATATAAAAAATTTTAATTAGAAATATATAAAATATAGGAAAAACTTACAATATTTTAAAGATAATTTATCACAAGACAAATATAAGTTATATATAAAATATGGAATAATACCATTAAATATAATAATAAGCATATAACAAATTAATAAATTAAGTAAAATAAAAATACTAGAAATTAAAACCATAAATAACTAAAATAAAATTATAAAATTAATTTTAAATTAAATAAACTAAATTCAAGGTAGTAAAAGCTTATAAAATAAAATAATACAAATTAAAAAATAACAAAAATAAGTTAAATTATCTCTTTCTTGCCAAACCTCCATTAGCTTATTAATAATTTTATTATGTAAATTTTAGAAATTTTAGTAGTTTTTTTAAATAAATTAAAATATATATATATAGATTGGAGATACTAGTAGAAGGCATAGAGAAGGAGAGGATACAAATAACTCAGAGTTGAAGCTAATTTAGCTGTTTATCTGTTATTGATAATTTTATCACAAATGATAGTATAGTTTTTAATAATTTATTGTGGTTAGTTGAGGTTGAGCTGTTCTTGTTAATTTTATTAATAGTAGATATTTTAGCTTTAATTTTAAGTATAATTAGGGGTTTGATGGTTTATTTAAATTATAAAAAAACTTATCGATAAGCAATTAATTATTGGTTCTATTCCCTATCTAATAAACAAGGACAAAGTAATTTGATGATCACTAAGACTTGATAGCCTTTATAGATAATTTACAAAAGATAGAATCCAGCTATAGTTTAACTCAAGTTTTGTGTATAGCTACGATCCCTTTGTCTAGCTAATTATTTTGTTTAAGGTAATTGTTGAGATAGTGTATAACTTTTATTGTTGATTTAAAGCTTCCAGCTTGCTGCTCTAAACTATGAAGCAGAGTATGAGAGGATTCGTTGGTTTTAATATGTCTCTTCATTAGCTCAGCTTTTGGTTACATTTTGGTTTAGCTTGTGGCTTAATTAGACTTATGTAAGTACATAGAGGAGATATTTAATTTTTAATTTTCAATTTTATTGAATGCAAACAGCACCCTGCTCTTATAATTAAAGATAATAATCTAATGTTTGACTCTCAACTTTTTTCTCTCAAGAATCTTAGTATTTCAATAGCATATATAAAAATATGACCCAAATGTGGTATATAAGGATCAAGTTATATATAGGACATACTTTCTAAAGCGTGATTAAATTTATTTATAAAAATTGATTATACGTTATATTTACTAATGTTTAAGTTGAGGCTGTTGGACAGGATTAGTTGGTTTTGAAGGTACAACAAAATTGTAATTCATATTATATAAGGATTTTTAATTTAAGGTTTAGACTATTTGATATAAGGAAACTCTGCCTTAATAGCTGTATCTTAATGTTATGTATTATTAATTTCTATTTTCCTTACATTTCATAGATTCTAGTTTTAATTATTCATTTTTATTTAAATTGTTATCTGTTATATTCCGAAACTCTGGGTTTATATTATTATCAAATAATCAATTATAAAATTTGGAAACAAAGATATTAAAGCTATCGATTATATAATCTAAATGCCATATTTGTAATATAAAATTACATAGGATAAATATAAAATCTATAATTAGATAGATACAAGTAAAATTAGAAAATCTAATATTATAGTTAATATAGTATAGCAGATTAATTAATTTATTTGATATATTTATTTTTTGTTTGCTTATTTATCACAGGGATTGTTTTTAATAATCCTTTAATAAAACTATTTTATAATTTATTTTTATATTTATATCCAGAAGGCATATCTGCTTTATTTATTATTTTATTAGTTTATGTATCCCTTACAGTAATTTGAGTGTTAGCTGAAACTCTTATCTTTAAAAATTAAAATTCAATAGATAATTATTTGTAGTATATATATTGTAATAGCTTAATTTCAACAACTCTGTTAATTAAATTAACATTATTACAAGTAACTGCAAAACAATCATGAAAAGAAAAAACAAAAAGTTTTATGATTATCTTCCTTAAATTAAATTTCAATTAATAAAGCTAAACTAGCTGCATTTAAAGAGTTAACTAAATTAGGTAAAAAAGCTCTAGTTTTTGATAGTTTGAAACTTATTTTCTAAGTAAATACTTAAATTAAGTAAATCTTTTTTTATGTTGAAAAGGTATAGAAATACCTAACTTATTAGAAATACTGGCAATATCTTTATTTTAATTAAAAAAATATTGTAAATTAGGAAAATTTCTTGTGTTTTTAAATAAACATATATATATAGTATTACATAGATATTGTAAATCAATATTTTTATTATAATTTTAGCATCATTTGATGTGTATATAGTGACCATTTTTATATAAAATTTCATTCTTCTTATCATCAATATTTTAATACTTAGTAGAATTGTAAGGCATTGTTTGTTTGTTATTTCTTTAATAGAGCTCTCCACTAAAATTTTAGTCTTTACCACCCTTAATTATGGTTAATTTTACTTATAAGGTAAAACTCATAATCTCAACTAAATGTAGGTGTGCTAGTCCCTCGCTTAATTTATTCCTTTAATAATGTGAAATTCGGATTAAGGTTTGAGTCCACTTAAGTTAATCTTATTTTAACTATTAATTAATTTATAGACTTTTGTTTATGCTGTTATGCTTATATAGATTAGTTTTAGTGGTTTAAGATTTACCATATTTATATTATGATTTTAGGTTATTTCTTTAATGAAGGTACTGAAGGTGTTTGGATTATAGGCTTTAATAGTTTTGGAATTATATATTATTATTTATAGGAAATTAAACATATTGTTCAATAATTTCTTTTATTGATTGAATGGCAACAAAGGTAGCAATCCCTATTATTTTTACATCCTTGTATAATAATTTATCAATATTAATATATTTTTTTGTTTGTTTTATTTATTAACCACTGCCTGTCCAAGTTATATGTAATTAATATTTAATATTTTATAAAGTTTAAGTAGTATTCGCTAACCATCCAAGTATTATGTATTTAAGTTTTTTAATTATTTAAAATAAAGATTTTGTAACCTCCCTTGCAATTAAAAGCTTTATGTAATTAAGATTTAATTTATTAATTAAAGTTTGACTAATATTCGATTTCAATCCAAGCTTAAGATAATTGTATATAATTTATCTTTAAGATAACGCTTATTTACCTAGTACTATTTTAGTTAATATTTTATGAAATTAAAGTTAAGTTTAACTATTCGCTGCCATTACTAGTTATATGTTAATAAATTTTAACACTTTAATTAAAGTTATTTTACCCTACCAAGCTATATGTACTTATTATTTCAAGTAATGAAAATAAAGATTTATTATCTTCGTTGTCCTTCATAGTATTATTTATTTATTTTGGCTAAATTAATTTAATGATAAGTTTATTTAGATTTAGCTGTCCTTCCTAGTTTTATATTAATAATATTTAAAGTAATTTAAAGATAAGTTTACTATAACTCGCTGTTCATCCATGTTTTATGTAATTAATATTTAATATATTTAAATTAAAGTTTTAATAATTATACGATTTCCTGCCAAAGCTTTAAGTATTAATTTATTTAAAAAATTAGAATAAAAAGTTTAATTAGTACACGTTTATATACCAAGCTGTATGTAATATATATTTAAAATATAAAATAAAGATTTAATAGTGCTTCGCTGTCCTAACTAGTTATATGTAATTAATATTTAATTGATTTAAATTATTTTTACTACTATTCGCTACATCTCCAACTAATATGTTATTAATATTTAAATTAAAGTTAAGTTTTAACTTAGAGAAGAAAGATTAAAGGACCCCATGAACCCCACACCCCCTGACCCTTTTTATTAAAGGACCGTGGATGGGCCGCCTAAAGTCGTCCCCGCGTCTCTCTGTAACTAAAGACTCATTGAAATAAAGAAGTAAAG
>Ga0157363_1003862_pt1 | contig 13683 bp, 19 predicted proteins | sample AttsexASBM1_FD_111477 | JGI IMG/M metagenome (GOLD analysis project Ga0157363, IMG submission 111477) | Fungus gardens microbial communities from leaf cutter ant in Ribeirão Preto, State of São Paulo, Brazil - Atta sexdens ASBM1 | ecosystem: Host-associated > Fungi > Mycelium > Unclassified ...
TATAGTATTTCACAATATATATACAGATATGAGATATTAGACAGAAAATACAAAATACACCCATCACGAGATATATATTTAAAACATATTATATATATATATATATATATATATATATATATATATATACATATATAAAATTATATTAATAGCATGCTATTTTTATTGTATAAAAATAATATCGATTTTATAGATTTGCCAATCGAGTCTGTGCGATACTTTACGTCTTCTTGGATGTTTCTCGACACAGACGAAAATCATCGAGATGGATATGATACCAACTATGAATTATCATAATATGCTAATATCATTGTTTACTGGAAGTATATTGGAACCAGTATTTCCAGATAGTATGCCAAAGACATTAGGATACGCGTGCTTACTATTGCGATTGCTTTATGACGTGGCGCTCGATTCCTTTGACAAACCAAATTTAGCTAATGTAGGGATAAGATCTCCAAGTCACAAGCAAAATAGCGTAGAGGTATATCTTTTTTATCGGAGAGTATCGTCAATGTTTTATCTTTCAAAAATGATAACTATGGCTTGTATTTCAGCAAAAGTCATTTGACTCTCCTGGAAGCGGCAAGAGATGTATTATAAATTCCTTAAACCTAAGCCCACCTACACCTGAACCAATTGTAGTTCATCCTGGCATAGTAGTGGGAATGCTTCATTTACTCCCGTCTATATCCGAATTATCCAATCCGCAAATGGCACTAGCATTACAATTGTATGTGGCGGAGATCATCAAGAGTTTGGTACGATCAGAAAGGAATCAGCAAGTGATGTGTGAAGCTGGTATGGCTGGTGAATTGCTATCAGTAGGTAGAATTGCTTTGCAGGATGAAACGCATCCACTTCATCAACCTCTTCAGTACATTATAGAGAGACTCGCTGCGCAATCACTTGAACCGCGAGATCTCAGGTGAGATTGAGATACATATATAAAAAGAAGAAGAAAATTAAAGGGATATATACGAATTAGCATTATATTCGTAATTTAATTCTTTTAGAGAATTTCTACGTTTGGGCGATCCATTATGTTGCGTTTCACTGGACAATATCGAGCTGAACAAGTTTAGAGGTGGACCAGTACCTTTGACGCGGATTAAGACATTAGTGTCGATGACGACGCCCAAGGATTTCAGAGCTCACGGTTCGTGCACTTTACCACCTTTTGTGGAGTTGGACATGAGCGCCGAAGGTTTTGCGTGTTTGTATCTACCAAGTGTTGCCCCGCAAAGTACCACACCTCCTACAGTTGTCTCTGCCGACAATAGTGTACTGGGAGGAATTGGATCAGGTAAATGATATATTAATGATGTATTAATTATAATTGTATTCAATTTATCTCTGTTACGTTATAGTAGATCATGCTGAAACATTCGTATAAAAAAAAAAATAGTATATAATAGTCATACATATTTCATGAATGTTACTAAAAGTAACAAAGACGTAATGACAATGAAAAAGTAATTAATTTCATAACTTTAAAAATTGTATGATTGTTATTAGCATATAAAAAATTATTTTAGGCGATAGATTATTTCCACCACAGACCGGCTTAACGTACAGCACATGGATATGTGTTGACAAGTTTAGTGATCCCAGAACTGATCCCCATTGTGTAAGATTACTCACCTTGGTGCGCACTCCACAATCAGCAAGAGATTTAATTTGTCTGACTGCAGTTCTTAGCGCTAGAGATAAAGCTATTATCGTTTCCACTCAAGAGACATCCATTCCGCAAAGTGAGTATATTCTAAAAATATGCATTAAATATCATACAAAAGCAACAGAATATAAATTAATTATTTAGATACAGGTGAATGGGAACCTGAAGGAACAGGTGAATGTGGTGCCAGAGTTTGGTGTCCTGATTTACTTCATGAAGGACAGTGGCATCATATAGCTATTGTACTAAACCGTGCAGTTTTGAAAAATTCCAGCTTCTCATTATACTTGGATGGTCAGCATATACATAGTCAAAAGGTAATTATCATTAAAACAAAGTAATTTCAAGATCACATATACAACGTATTTATTTTTAGCTTCATTATATTACACAAGTTCCTGGAGGTGGGGCAGCCAACTTAACTGTGGCTTCTCCAGTTTATGGTTACATCGGTACACCACCCTGTTGGCGCCGATATTCTAGATTGACTTGGAAACAAGGACCGTGCCATTTGGTGGAAGAAGTGTTTAATTCTCAGAACATTGCTACTTTGTTTAGACTGGGGCCACATTATATGGGAAGCTTGCAAGCACCGCAATTAAGTGGTATTAATATATATAAACATATATAAATATATAAACACGATTAATCTTTAAAATATAATTCTATAATTATAATAAATATTAACAATATACATTATTACAGGCCCTGAACCTCTAGCACCTCTTGTGGCCGAAGAAAAGGTTGTGTTTGGATTGAATGCAAAAGCCATGTCGCAATTAACGCTAGCTAAAATTAGAAAGGTTTACAGCCGAGCTGATAATAAGTCAATCGCCAAACAAGTATGGATAATTTAATTTTCTTATCTAATCTTCTTATCTAAATCAGAAGAAAAGAAGAGATTAAAATTCAAACTAAATGACACGCATTTAAATCTGATTATTTTGTACAGCTTGGCATGTCATCCCATGAAAATGCCACACCTATCAGAGTTCTCCATAATTCCGCGGGACATCTCAGTGGTCCAGCCAGAGCATTAGGTGGTGTAGTTGTCGGTTATCTTGGCGTTCGTGTATTTAGTCCTAAACCAGTAGCTACTATGATCGACAATGTAGGAGGATGTTCAGTGTTATTAGGTATGACTAAAAATTAAATGATGATGCTTAACCCGATATTGTGATGATAAAACAAGATTAAGAGTGAGCTTAAATCTGTTTAAAAGGTTTAATAGCTATGGCCCAAGATGTAGAATCATTATATGCGGCTGTAAAGGCACTAGTATGCGTAGTGAGATCCAACCAAGCAGCCCAACAAGAGATGGATCGCAGGAGAGGATATCAGACTCTAGCTATGTTGTTAAGAAGAAAATGTCCTCTCCTAAACAGCCATATATTGCACTTAACGTTCAGTCTCGTAGGGACAGTTGATAGTGGCAGAGAAACGAGTGCAATTCCTAATGTTACAGCTTTTCAGGATCTCTTATGCGATTTGCAAGTAAGTTTTAAAAAAAGTTCATAATTTTAATGTAGTCTGTTTGTAATGTAATCTGACGGGCGTGAATTTAAACAGACACATTATTGATTTTATTAATTTATTCAAATTTAGGTTTGGCACGAAGCACCTGGAGAATTGCTTAGATCTCTTCTTGAACACTTGTATGAACTAATAGCGGAATCCAGTGAAAAACGAACTAACTTGCGATTAATGAGAGATCTACAATTAGTACATAAACTGTTGCACATCTTAAGCGAAGTAAAATTAAGTAGCACTAGACAGATCCTTCTAGCACTTCTTAGTATATTATTGAGTCAACCACGACAAGCTGATTTATTATGGTAAACACCTCTTTTGTTTACATTTGAATAATTGTATTATATTAATTTTATACATTTACAGCTTTTATTTGTCTTTTGTTCAGGTTTGGGCAATTCATTGTGGCTACGTTACCGCTGTGCCCCGAAAAACATCTAATCCTTAGAGAAGGAGAAGGAATCAAGGATGGGGAAGGAGAGAGTATACTTTTACGTAATCGTTGTTTACAGCTTTTACATTCGTTATTGTTTAATGGATCCAAAGTTAATGTAAAGTAAGAAATTATGCTAATATCTTTAATTGTGTCAGCATGCGAATATATTATATTTGATGATATAAATTATATTTTGCAGTATGTGTGAAGAAGTAGCTAAAGTTTTGGGCCTAGATTGGGTACTACTGTTCCTCCAGTCTGGTCTTCATAGTACTACTGTTGTCTGGGGGTTACGTATACTCGTAGCGATATGTTCCGTGCAATCGATTCTGCAAAAATTCAAAGAGGGCACAAGCAATGGCGGTTGGTTACGACATACCGATCATAATAAGATGGCACTAGCACTTGGTATGTAATAGCAATGATTTTGTACCTATCGCTTACATAAACGCTTCAATAAATATTTCTTCTACATATTTAACCTAAAATAATTGTAATAAAATAATATAATATAATTATAACATGTAACAGGTTGCCATCAACAAATGTCAACTGGTGAAATTAAACCATCCGGGCTTCACGTACCAGGATTTCAGCATCTGGGCTGGTTGCTTCCGCAACATATCGATCTTGTTCCGGAACTTTATTTTCTCTTCATCGCTCTCATGATGGGGCAGCCTGTAAAATTATTACCTACTGATTCAAAAGTAAAAATACTATTGATTGCATCTTTAAATGTATCTATATGTACTTTCGCGAAGTTCAAGTCTAATTGTGAAATAAGTATTTCATTTAGTTACTTTTTAATCTCGATTTTGCTGCTTTATTAGCATTTAATATGTAAAAAATAACAATACTAATTACGTATTACAATTATACGGCAGCTCGATTTGGATAACGTTTGGAATTTTATGTTTGGAGTCCCGGCAAATCACACACTATCATCCTTTGCTAGTAGAATTAATCTATGTCCTGAAGCAATGGTCACGTTACTAGCTATGGTGCGGACTATGTTGAATAGTCACACGAACAAGTAAGTTATTTCATGAGACATTAATCTAGTTCAACAATAATTGTATTGTATTAACGAATCTTTCTTTCAACAGCCCAGAAATATTACCAGCGTGGTTAAACGATTATCCCGTGACAATAATACAATTCCTGTTCTTCCTTTATCGCAATTTCACTGACTTCATGCAAGTCTTTATGTCCGCGGAAGTTTTGGGTGCCTTAGCTGGAACCTTGTTTCCGAAACCCGCGAGTTCTAGTCAGGATAGTAGCGGTGCTAGTACCCCAGCTGATGAGGTAATTACATTAGTTCAGTGTATTTTTCTAAAAGAAAGCACATGTTTAATTTTCGAAGTTTAAAGAATTGAATATCACGATTATTATATCCATAGTACTTTTAAAAAGTTTACTAAATTTGTTAAATTCTAAGGTATTCTTATGGATATTTTTTAGATATTTTAGAATTAAAGATATTAACTTTAATGTCGGATAATTATTGCAGCAAGAACCAGTATTAGTGAGATCGCCGTCGAAAGACGTTGGGCTGACAAATCATCCGGCAAAAAAGTTTGTAATGGACTTTTTTAAAGTTATCGTTGTTGACTCGCTTTCTTTGCCAGTTACGGCGAAATCGCCGGCGATAGATCTTGTCCTTGAGGCATGGCCGGAACATGCATCAACAGGACAGCAAATGCGTTATCAAACAGAGGTGTTGTCTATATTAATGGAACATTTGTTAGCCGCGGATGTATTAATAGGGGAACAAGCTGCGTTACCTGTCGTTCCTGGTGGATCGGCCAATAATATAACTAATAATGTTTGCTACGTGGCAGCCAGAATAGTTGACAAATTGTGGCAAGGTAATAGTTTATTTTCTGTGTGCGCGTTAATCAAATTGAATAAAATTAATATAAAACGTTACTACATGTCTTCTCAAATATCAGGCGCTTTAACAAAAGATCCACATGAAGTATTTGATTTCATCGTAAAACTAATTGGGCAAGCAAAAAGGCGACCCGGCGCTGTCAGTATGGAAGGTCTTCATCACTGCCTGAATAGGACAATTTTATTCTTACTGTCACGTGCGACCGATTCCATTGCCGATCAAATGGCGGTATTAGAGGCATTACATAAGCTTACTACTCATAGGTATGTGCAATTTACAGAAAAATATATGTGTTTACATACATAATATATTTTTGTATATTTTTGTTAAAAAAAATTAAATAATGATTTTTCTACAGATTATTAGTATTCGGTGCTGGCAATCACGAATTAGAATTTATCGGCTGTTTAACGTATTGCTTGTTACAATTAACGGCTGATATAAAAATTATGTTGGACACTAACATGAAAACCACATGGCACGTTAATCCGCAAGTGGAATCCAGCGATGATAGATTGATGTCTCATCAAGGGCACAATTTAATGGCTGTAGCGGCAACGAGAGTCTGGGAAGAGTTATATGTGTGCAAAAAGCCTGCAATAGAGGAAGTTTTTAAAGTAACTCTATCAGCGCCTGTGGCTAATGAACGGGCACCAGAATTGCCAATCGTGAGAGAACAAGTTCATGAAGCTGCATCAAAGCTTTGGCTAAATTATGTAGTTTCAGAAAGAAGAGCCTCGTATAGAGTTCCCTGGGAACTCCATAATCAAATCCAATCAGTATGTTAAAATTTTTTCTTTATCTGTGTGCGTCATTCAGTTATTAAAAATAAAATTATTGAATATTAATTCTATTTTATTACATTTAATTATATTATGTCTCTTAATATTTATATCATCCCTTCGGTACTCTATTGTTTTTGTCATGTAAGTAACATATGAGTAAAAATTACATAAAAATGACCATTTTTTTTAAAATAAAAATATTAAAACCAAACATTAAGGAAAATATAACGATAATAAGTAAATGTATGTATCTTTAATAAAAAGAATTATAACTTATAAAGTAAAAGAAATCTCGGAGCCATAATAAAAGTAGCATCAAAGGATTATATTTAATATTTATCAAGTCGTATAGGTTATATAAAAAAATTACAGAAAATCCAAAAGGTAACAGGAGGATTGACGAGATTAGCTAGTCGAACGAAAGTGCGAAAAGAGGAATCTGTGCGCGTAAGGCTTAGATTACATCAGAATACTGTTGCACAGTGGACGGAACAACATGTCGCGTTAGTCAGAGAACTGGCTGCAGTACGGCGTTTGCAGCACCAACAGACCAATCTGCACACTCAACGTTATGTATATCAAGTAAGAAATTTTGTCTAAGAATTCTATTTATTTCTATTTAATAATTTTTATCAAGCAAAGTCAATATTTATCTAAACTTGTACAAGAAATATATTTTGCATTAATAAAGAAAAGTAAAATAAGTGGATAAAACAATATACTAAAAAATGTTTTTAATTCATCTGTAGGAATGGTTGCAAACCGAGACGGAATTGACTAGAGAACGCGGTCTTTGGGGACCTCCGACGCCCACTATATTGGACAAATGGATGTTGGACATGACCGAAGGACCATGCAGAATGCGAAAGAAGATGATGAAAAATGAACTCTTCTACATACATTATCCATATCGGCCTGAATTAGAGCATCCTGATAATGTGAGTATGTCTTTACGATGATAAGTCTAGAATTATTTCAAAACTTAAATATAAGCATTTATACGTATTCATCATAACACATGATGATCTATTAACTGTTTAGAAACAACTAAAGTACAAAGTAGCGACAAGCATGGATAGTAAGGACTATTATCTGAAGCAGCTCGGTAATTCATCGGGAATGTTTGAACGTGAACGAGACCCCGTTATAGATGATACACCGTTAAATGTCAATGAAACTTCTACTGAGAGCGAGCCGCCGATGGTTCCGTGCACGCTGGAACGCCACGCCAGCGAGCCAGACGAAGCGCCCGAGGATAACGAACAAGAAGAAGAAAACAACCAAACTGTTCCAGACAATCAAACGTTGATACGTCTACTTGAGGAACATGAGAAGGTTGTTACATGTCGATAAAATTGTCTATAAAATTGCCATGTTACAATCGAAACGCTTTTTTTTCAATCTTTCTGTTCACATTTCAGATAAGTCACATGTTTAGATGCGCGCGAATACAGGGTTTGGATACAACCGAGGGCCTTCTCTTATTTGGAAAGGAACATTTTTATGTGATCGACGGATTTACATTGTTGAAATCTAGAGAGATAAGAGATATAGAAAGTTTGCCAGATGCATATGAACCGATTCTACCGTCGCCGGGATCTCCCAGAAGATCCAGAGCGATGAGACAATGTTCCAAATTTAATTACGAAGACATCAGGTATTCTAGAGAGTTTTTTTTTTACATTTTGACATTTGAATAATTTTAAAATATGGACTTTGTTATTCACAGGGAAGTACATAAGAGGCGATACTTATTACAACCTATGGCGTTAGAAGTATTCAGTGGAGATGGTAGAAACTATTTATTGGCATTTCCGCGAAAAGTAAGGAACAAAGTTTATCAAAGGTTCATGACATTCGCTACTGCGATCGCTGACAGCGCTCAACAATCCGTAGCTGGTCAGAGGCGAACGGCGAATGTCGAGCAGGCCACCGGCTTGCTCTCGAATCTTATAGGAGAAACTTCGGTTACCCAGAGATGGGTGGTTAGTAGTTACAACAACTAAGTAAAATAAACAGGATAAATGATGAAGTCTGTACTCCTTATTAATTAGGGATATTTTCTTTCAGAGAGGAGAAATATCTAACTTCCAATATCTGATGCATCTCAATACTCTAGCGGGTCGTAGCTATAACGATCTCATGCAATATCCGATTTTCCCGTGGATCTTAGCCGATTATGATAGCGAGGAACTTGATCTCACAGATTCATCGACGTTTAGAGATTTCAGCAAACCTATGGGCGCACAAAGTTCCGAACGATTGTTGCAATTTAAGAAAAGGTATAGAAAATATAGTGACATATACATCATGGATATGTCTTTAAAATAATTATTCTTTTTGTAGATATAAAGAATGGGATGATCCACATGGAGAGACTCCCCCTTATCATTATGGCACACATTATTCCTCAGCGATGATAGTATGTTCCTATTTAGTAAGAATGGAACCATTCACGCAACATTTTCTCAGATTACAGGTTTGTATATGTCGGAAATATTTTTATTCTCAATTTTCATATGTGTGACTACTAATTGTGTGTGATTTTTTGCAGGGTGGACATTTTGATTTAGCCGACAGGATGTTCAATAGCATAAAGGAAGCGTGGCTATCCGCTTCCAAACACAACATGGCCGACGTGAAAGAACTTATCCCGGAATTTTTTTACCTCCCGGAATTCCTAGTCAATTCAAATCATTTTGATTTAGGTAAATATCTAATCGAACAGTACATTATTTCAATTTCTTCGTGCGTAATGGTTTCACACATGACATTTTGCCTACAGGCTCTAAGCAAAGCGGTGTTCAACTCGGCGATATCGTCCTTCCCCCTTGGGCGAAGCAGGATCCTCGTGAATTTATCCGTGTACACAGACTCGCATTGGAGTGCGACTATGTGTCGCAGCATCTCCACCAGTGGATCGATCTAATATTTGGGTGCAAGCAGAATGGTCCGGCGGCTGTCGAAGCCGTTAATGTATTCCATCATTTGTTTTACGAAGGCAACGTTGATATCTACAAGTCAGTTTACATAATTAATTCATAATTCCACTCATTTATTATTCCCAAGATCGCCTAGAATAAGTTTTCTAATTCCGTTTCGATTATAGCATCGATGACCCGCTGAAAAAGAATGCTACTATCGGCTTCATCAATAATTTCGGTCAGATACCTAAGCAATTATTCAAGAAGCCACATCCAGCGAAGAAGATGACGCAGAGAACCAGCGTTATAGATCCTGGACCCATTACCCCTGGACTGAGCATCACTACGTCTGACAAATTGTTCTTCCATAATCTCGATAATTTGAAACCGTCGCTGCAACCCATTAAAGGTTCATATTTTTCTAATTGATATTCTCCATTAATAACTCCGCACATTTTAAAATATTTAATTTATTTCTTCTCTTTCACAGAATTAAAGGGTCCCGTTGGACAGATATTGCACGTTGATAAAGCTGTGTTAGCGGTGGAACAAAATAAGACACTCATTCCACCCTCCTATAATAAGTACGTAGCATGGGGATTCGCCGATCATTCTCTTAGAATAGGGAATTATGACAGTGACAAGGCGATTTTTGTCGGTGAGGCTATGATGCAAAGCAGCGGAGAAATAGTGGCATGCGTTTGTCCGTCTTCCAAATTGATAGTTACTGCTGGCACCAGCTCCGTAAGCTTCTCGTTTATAGGAAAGAGGGGATAAATACAAGATAGCTTCAAGAAAGAAAAAACGAGTTTTTCGAATAAAAACTGTGAATCTATTTTAGGCACATCGCATTCTGTTTTATTAATATTTCAGTACAGTTATTTGAGAAATAATTTAAAATTGATTTGAAAAAAATTACCTGAAGCTATCCTTTTCTATTCTATTTTATGCTAGTATTAAATGGACATGTTTGTAGGTCGTTACTGTTTGGGAGTACGTCAAACGGCAACTTTCCATAAAACAATGCCTATATGGACATACCGATGCAGTCACATGTTTATCATCCAGTCCCGCATATAACGTTATCGTGTCTGGATCGCGAGATGGTACGGCGATTATATGGGACTTATCCCGATGTCTATTCGTGCGTCAGCTTAGAGGCCATGCAGGACCAGTGGCTGCAGTAGCGATAAATGAATTAACGGTATTTATATTACGTAAAGATGTAATGTACATAAGTGTATGTACTAAAGTGTTATATAAAAAAATATATTTGCAGGGAGACATAGCTACATGCGCAGCAACGTGGTTACACGTGTGGAGTATCAATGGGGAAGAATTGGCGAGTGTTAATACATGCGTTGGCCGCGCTGATAGAATGCAACAAATATTATGCGTCGCTTTCAGTCAGACTCATGAATGGGACTCTCAAAATGTTATTATGACTGGCTCTACTGATGGTGTTGCTCGTGTAAGATACAACGTTTCCATTCCTCTAAAATATTTTAGTAAAATTCTCTCAATGAAAAAAATATATTTGTTGATATTCTAACTGAATGCAATTTATTTATAGATGTGGTCGATGGATTACGTGCAAGTACCTGCGGAAGAAGAAAAGCCTGAAGAAGTAACAACTGCCAAAGAAAAAAATGAGAAACAAAACATGGAAGGCAATCAAACTGAAACGAAGAAGAGAGTTCAGGAATTAGTCAAACAAATGAGTATATCTGCTGAGGGATCAGGTAAGTAATGTCGCGGCATATATCAATGAATGCAGTTGTAATAGACTTTTACTTTAAGGTGCACTTATGAAAAGTGGCTCTGAAAGTAGTCTCTCTGAAGCGGAAAATGCCAAAGAAGCTTCCAGGCTTCATGAGGAAAAAGAGGAATGTTCTGATAATGAATCTAGTAATGGTTCAAGTAATAAGCCTTCACCTCAGAATAATCATGCATCACTGGTCGTATTGCGTCGAAAAAGTCGCGGAAATCCGATGTTCAGGAAAAGCGAAGGTGGCGGACGTGCCGATAGCGAAGGCACACAAACCAGGTAATACAGTTGGTTTATATAATCATTTATAGTCGCGGAGATCCTATTGTAATCGTGGGATATATCTTTGTTATGTTTTACAGCGAGTCCGTCAGTAATCCCGGAGATTCCGAAGGGGCCTTGAGGGCTAGTAAAAGCGATACTAGTTTGACCGATAGTTTCGTTATGGTTACCGAAGCTGACACAAAGCCGCGAAAGATCAATCCGCAAAATATTCTGCGGGATGGTTTCAAGTGGCAGAGACAATTGGTATTTCGCAGTAAATTAACAATGCATACTGCCTATGATCGTAAAGATAATGCAGAACCAGCATCCATCACGGCCCTAGCAGTATCAAGGTATTTGAGAAGAGTATATAATACTTGAATATATAATATTTTGTTGAAATTATTGTAATATATTAATAATGTAATATTTCTCATAATAAAATAAATTTTGCTAAATTTATTGGTTTGCAATCTTTTTCTCAATAAATATAAAAAATGACTATAATTGAAATAAAAATATCTCAGTTTATAATTGTACCAATATTCACTTTTATATGTGATTAATGAACATAAAATTTAATTATTTATGAGATAATATTAGGTACATTAAAACATACGTTGTGCTTTGCAGGGATCATAGGACAGTCTATGTAGGTGACACTCGTGGTAGAGTATTTTCATGGAGTGTGTGCGAACAACCTGGACGTACGGTTGCTGATCACTGGCTGAAAGACGAGGGAGCAGACTCTTGCGCTGGTTGCGGCGTCAGGTTCAATCTATATGAAAGAAGACACCATTGCCGCAACTGTGGGCAAGTATTCTGTTCGAGGTAAGTCTTGGAGATTGTAATTGTTCAAGAAAATTATTCTGATTGCTTTGGGTATGTAGCCGAATAAATTATTTCATACAGATGTAGCCGATTCGAGTCCAAAATATCCAGACTCGGTATCCTAAAGCCGGTTAGAGTCTGTCAGGGCTGTTATTCGTCATTACGATCTCAGAGTAACTCCACTGAGAGTAACACTTAATATGACAGCATGAAGTCTTATCTTATATAAATCGTTAAATTATTGAAAATTTATTAGCGGGTTGTAAATACTTCAGTGTACCTATTAATCTTTCAGTTGAAATTCTGTACGCGAACAAAAAACACAAGTGCGTTTTGTTCTCTCTCGTGTGCGAACTAAACGCGCGAGCTGTTATATTGTATTTTTTTATAGATGAATTTTATTGCAGTCGTGAGTTTTATTCATATCTGCGTAAGTAAAGATTGTTGCATTTTTATTCTTCATGATGACATTTCCATTCAATCGACTTTATTGAAATAACAACAAGGTATGATTATTATAGATGTTAGATGCTAGATGCTGCATTCCTTGTCAATTGTTTCAATTGTTTCAAGTTAGATAGAATATTATTAACTTACGAAAAAGAGAGAGAAACAATTTTAATACGTTAAGATGCATTGTGCATTATACCTATTTAATATATACTTCTTTCATTGACAGAACTATATAAAGCGTTGCACACTAATTTTTTTTCTCTCTATTCCTATGTTTTAAAAAATCAAGTTATATTATAAATCAAGTATTAATTATATGTTACCCTAAAGATTTGCATCAAGGGGTAAGATGTACTTTCCAAATTTTCTTAATTAAAATTCTTATATATATTTATACATACTCAACATTGCCGTGTATTAAGTCGCAAAATGGTAACAATATTTATATTATATCTAATCTATTATGGAATATTATACCTTGATTATCATTATATTATATAATATTACATATAAAATTAAGTATATGACGTGGTACATAATCTGTGATTTTATTTTTCTATTTTTATTTACCGATTCTTATAAATATTGATCTATGTTATTATATCGATATTTTATGACTTTGGTTATTGATTTCATAATTTCATATTTTATTCAATAATAAATGAGAAAAAATATTTTAATGTTAAATTGCATTTGAAAATAGTTACAATTAAAATTTTTAATTTATTTAATATAATAACAAGAAAAAGATATGTATGTATAGGTATAAGATCGTTTTTTTTGTATACACAATTTATTTTTTAATTTTGTTTGTTTAATTATTTATTTATTTTATGTATTTTATTTATTCACTTTTTATCTTTATATCATATTTTATTATTCTTAAAGAGAATTGGAAAGTATCTCTTTCTGATACAGACGTATAACTATTTGTTTTATCATACATCATATACGTTCGACTTTTCTATCATATGATATATACAATCGCTATTAAGAATTATATTACAATTTAACAATATATATATATATATATATATATATATATATATATATATATATATATATTGATAAAAAATATACACAATATTTTTAAAAAAATAAAAAAAAAATAAATAAAAAA
>Ga0157363_1003865_pt1 | contig 13681 bp, 7 predicted proteins | sample AttsexASBM1_FD_111477 | JGI IMG/M metagenome (GOLD analysis project Ga0157363, IMG submission 111477) | Fungus gardens microbial communities from leaf cutter ant in Ribeirão Preto, State of São Paulo, Brazil - Atta sexdens ASBM1 | ecosystem: Host-associated > Fungi > Mycelium > Unclassified ...
ACCAGGACAGACTAGTATATATAGTGGTAGATAGAGTAGGAGCTCCTTATCGAGTTCTCTTGTATCAACCCGGTATAAGGTTTATTCACTTGTCCAACTCTAAGGGCTTGTGTCTACAACAATAGGAATGCTTCTATTTCCTGGTTCATCCTTTCTGTTTGTCCATCAGTTTGAGGATGATATACTGTAGATACAGTTCTCTTTGTCCCTAAAGCTTTTGATAATTCTTCCATAAATTTTGAAGTGAATTGTGGTCCTCTATTACTCAAAACCTTCCTTGGTATTCTATGTAGCTTCCAGATCTCATCTTAATAAATTTTTGCAATTTTCTGTGATGATATTGTCATTGTTGTTGCTTTGAGTCACATCATTTTTGTGAATTGATCTATGATAACTACAATAGCATCTTTTCCTTTTGATTGTAGTAATAGTCCAATAATATCAATGATAATTTCCTGCCATAATCTTCCTGGTATTTCCAATGGATGAAGCTCTCCAGCCTTCTTCTGGTGTTGTATTTTGTTTTGTTGATACTTCATATATTCTTGAACATATTTTTTGATGTCTTTCTTTATCTCTGGCCACTAATAATTTCTTTTAATCAATTCAATCATCCTTTGTTGTCCTAGATATCTAATATCTACAGGATCATGATTTTCCTATAGAATTTGTTCTCAAATCTTCTTGTTTTTAGGAATATATCTTCTTTATCCAGTTTTGTCACCACTTCATGTTCTCTAGTTCCATTCCATTGTATTTCTTCTAGTAAAGCAGTTTCTTTTACCACTTGTTTCTTTTGTATCATTTTGATATCTACTGTTATCTGCTATTTTGCCCAAAGTTCTTTTTTTAGCATTTGAACATCTTTGTTGTCATCCTTAGTATCTACCTGATTCTTTCTTGATAGGATGTCTGGCTTTATATTTGTTTTTCTTAGGATATGGCATAATGTGAAATCATAGTCTTGCAATTTCAAGTACCATCTTGCTTGTTATTCATTTAATTTGTGAGGTTCCCTGAAATATTTGAGATTTTCATAATCTATCCAGACTTTGAATTTTTCTGTGACATCCAACAGATATTGTCTTCATTTTGTTAAAGCTTCCACTATTACCAATAATTCTTTATTATAAATCTCATAATTTCTTTCTGCTGGCTGTATCATCTGGGATAAAAATGCTATAGGTTTCTATTTCCCTTCTTGTTCTTGGGATAAGACTCCTCCTATTGTGTGTTCTGAAGCATCTGTTTCTACTCTGAATTTACCATCTCTCTTTGGAAGGGAGAGTACCAGTTGACTTGTAATCTTGTCTTTAAGTTCTTTGAATGCTTTTTGATATTCTTCTGTCCAATTCCATTCCTTTTTTCCTTTAAGTTTATTAAAAGGTTTTGTTGTATGACTGAAGTTCTTGATAAACCATTGATAAAAGTTCACAAATCCTAAAAAGCTTTCAACTTCTTTGATTTTGGTTAGCATTTTCCGTTCTTTTACAGCTTTGACTTTTTTGTTCTCTATTTGAACTTGTCCTTGTCCAACTACTACTTCAAGGATCAGAATTTCTTCTATGTTGAAATTATATTTTGACCATTTGAAACACAGATTGTGTTTCTCTGTTATTTTCAAAAATTGAACTATTTATTCTTCTAGTTCTTTCATTGTCTTTGCTGGAATTACAAAGTTGTCTATATAGTTGTCTAATATTCCTTTATGTAACAATTTTCAAAAGATGCTGTTCATCATCCTTTGAAATGTTCCCAGTAAATTACACAATCTAAAATATATAACTTGAGGTTTGAATAGGCCCTTGTTTGTTAAGAAAGCTATCTTTCATTTGTCTCCTTCCTTGATCTGTATATTGTTATATCTCCAAATAAGATCTAACTTGTTGAAGTATTTAGGCTCTTTCAACTTGTCGATAACCTCTCCAATCAAAGGTAATGGTGTCTTGTCTTTTATTGTTACTTGGTTCAATTTCCTGTAGTCCTGTATCAATCATAGTGATCCATTCTTCTTTGGAATGTAAAAGTATGGTACAGCATATCTTGACTTTGATTCTACTATTAGTCTAGCCTTCAGTTGTTTGTCCAACCACTAATTTAATGCTTCTTCTTCCTTTACTGTCATTGTACAAGTCTTTGCATTAAGTTCCATTGGTACTTCTTCAGTTAAATTGATTTCATGGTCCCATTCTCATCTTTCTGGTAATTTCTCAAATAGGTAAAGGTATTATGACCTTAAGCTAGAGCTCAGGTTGCACTAAGGCAAAGACTTGAGAAAGAGTAAAGGAATTGAATAAATGGTAAAGCATAAAGATATAGGAGAGTATCTACACTATATATACTTGTAAGAAATAAGGAAATAGTACATAGTCCATGAGGTACTTAAGTCATCATACATGAGGAGAAAGCAAAGTCAGAGCACTTACTTCATGAGGCGCTGACTAAGACTACTATGGCACAGTTAATCATATTGTCATTACCCTCTGTCCTACTCTATGTTGTATCCTTGAGGTTTTGATCATAACAAAAGAGTCAAATATAGTTTGGAAGATCTTCTAGGTTTATTGGATCTGGTTCTTTCCCTATTTCCTGTTAGTTCTTATTATTTTCCATTGCCTATATTCTCCTAGTTTTGAACTCAATATCCTGATGTTTTATCTGATATGAACATAGGCATCTTGTAAATTATATCTTGCCTTCTTTCCAATTTACTTCTGGTTTGTGTTTAACCAACCAATTGTGTCCCAAAAACATGTCCGTTCTGTTTAAGTCTGTTACTGCCACTTTAATGTATTTCTTATGTCCATTGATTTTAACTTCCAGTGATACCACTTTTGTTACATCTCTATTCTTAGTTCCATCTACATTGATATACTTCAAAAGTTGATTGATTTGGTTTGTATTCTCTTGTCTTTAACCAGTTGTTTGTTGATCTCTGTGTGAGTACATCTGGAATCTACCAGTGATTCTATTTGTAGTTCTTTGTTATTCTTTGTCTTGATTTTTGCTTACATGTTGAGCTCTTTCTCTTTATTACTCCGTTGATGGGGAATAATATATTGATTCTACTTTTTAGATACATTGTGTAAGAAAGCAAAATGATGGACTTTAATTTATTTTACTTTCTTTTCTTCATTTTTATTTCCTTTTCAATTACTTTACATTTTTCTATTTTTAGAACTCTGGGGTTAGGGTCAGAAGTGATCTGTCACACTGTCACATCAGTCACATTTGATGGTGTGGTCACAACATTAATCAAGGGACTTGAGAGAAAGAAGTAGAAGGTTCTGGAACAAAGTGATGTTATATAATATGGATACCATATGTTGACCTCATGCTTTACACATGGTCATTTAGGGTAGGAGGTACAGCACTTAGCATGGACCATCTGTAGGAGTATATAAGATAGACTACTTTGTAAAGAGCTCTTTATCGAGTTCTCTTGTGTCTTCTCTAATATAAGAGTTTGTGTTAGGAACAGACTAGCTACTGAACCAGTTATGCTAAAAGTGCACAATGTCAAGCTTAGCTTTGACATCTGGCTGGTACTATATATGTACTTCATACTGTACTCCTAACAGTTTGACCTTTATTCCACTCTAAGAACTTAAGGTTATAACACATTGGTTCTTTATATCATGTCTATCTGGAACCTTCTCCAAAATCCTTCTGTTTGTCTTCTTTTTTGGTATCTATATTCTTATCTTCTTGAACACTTTGTTTCTTCATTCTCTACTTTATTCTACAATCTCTGGCAATATGCCCTGTTCATTCACTATCACAAATGAGCTACTCACTGGTTGTGATACTTGAACTTAATAGTGTTTCAGAGGTTCAATATAAGAAAATAATGATAATAGGTGATGAGTAGTATCAACAGGAATGATTGATGTAAATTGATGTTGTTAAGTCTGAGGTCTAATCCTTAGATACAGAAGTATATATACAAAAGAGTGATGGTCTGTATGCAAGCTGTTGCCATCACATGATCAAAACTCGTATCTGATGGGAGCTGTTATCTGTTATAGCAGCTGTCAGGCTAATTTTAGAAGGTAACTAATTATATCACTATATTGATATACTTGTATCTCTATGAATACTTATTGTTATGAGATATACTATATATCATGAGAAACAGTTTGATAAGCACTTTCCAACGCAAGTTCAATCATGCAAATCTATTCAGCAGTTCATGAGATATTATTAAATGGAGATTTTACAGTTACTGATGACCTGATATCTCAGTTGTTTGTTGTTGCTTTTATACATCCCACATATGTGCAGATAGCCCTTATTTGGGGCTTTCCAGCACAACTTGGTTTGTGAAAATTGGTCTACTGGTTGTGGAGATGCAAGCTGAATGAAGTTTGTAATATCCACATTCATAATATTTCCAAGTATCCTTTACTTTCTTCAGTTTTTAGCAATCATTTGCCATGTATCCATAAATCTCACAATCAAAACACTTAGGTTTCCTGTCTTTGTCAAAGTTCTCTTTTGCCTTTCCAATATCCATGGGCATTCCTCACTCTCCATAAGTTGTTTCTGTTCTTGTTTAATAATTGTAGTGTTCTTCCATAGACTTGTTTCCCTGTCCAACTGATGTTATTGCTATCTTCCACTCTTTAAGTGACTCTGGTGCAGCAATTAGTGGGTATCCCAATATCATCTTGATGATATCTGCTTATATATTCTTCTGAAGTAAAAATATTGCATATAATTTGTCTGTATTTATCTTCATAGCTAGAGTTTTGAACTCTATCATAAAGTCTGCCATGTTCTTTTTCTCTTGTTCGAAATTTGCAATCTTCCATTCTGTATCTACAGCTTTGGTCTTGTCACTAAATGTTTTCCTTATTTCTTGTACAAAGTTGTCTCAATCCTGGATTCCTGTTTCTTCATCTAGCTCATCAAGCTTCTTCTGGGCATAAATGCCTGCTGTACCTCCTCTAATGCAAGCAAGGATTGCTATGATTCTATCATCAGTTTTCATCACTCTGTTAATCTTGAGGAATAACCTCATTTCTCTCTATTAGTCCTCAAATTTTGTTCTGTCCCCATCAAACTATTCTGGGTCAGAGACCATATTCTTAGGCACTCCAGCCTGTTCATTGTTCTCCTGTGTTGGTACTGGTACTGTCAACATTTTGTCCATGTATTCTGTAGTTCTTTCTGAGGCTTTGTTTATAGTCTACAAAGATCCTAGTTGTTCTGATAATGCCTCTATATTATTGTCTTGATATTAACTTGTCTTGTTTCTTGTGAACTAACCATCTATGTATCATTTCTTCTAATGGTTAAACTATTGATTGTTCTTTGTGGACTAATCACTTCTGTTATGGTGTGCTTGGACACTAACATTTTTCTTTTTCTTTTATCTATTTTTCCTGATTTAATATTTCTTTTCTTTTGATTTTCTTTTTTGATGATGAAAAAGCATGTGACTGCAGTCACATTACATATCACATGATGTGAGGTCATAGGCCTAAACTGGACAAGAAGGGACTAGAAGGATGATGTCAGGGCATATGTATACAGTATGGTATCTTTATAGAAGATATGAGGATAATGTCAAAGTTGAAAGTGGTGAACTCTATTTATTTTCATTCTCTTTCTTCATTTTTAGTTTCTTTTTGATGTATTTTCATTTTTCTATTTTTAGAATGTAGGGTTAGGGTTAGAGTGATGAGATCATACTGTCACACAGTAGATCACATCAGATGACATGGTCACAAGTCATGAGATACAAGGAAGGAGATAGAAGGTTCTGAAAGGATGTCGTTATACAATATGTACAACATGTGTTGATCTTATGACATACACATGGTTGTTTAGTGTAGGCTAGAAGTAGCTCGCACAGACCCTTAGGTATTAGTATATAAGGTAGACAGTCCTGTACAGAGTTCTTTATCAAGTTCTCTTGTGTAATTCTTATACAAGATTCTTCTTTTAACCCACCTTAAGGTCTTTAAGTTGTAACAGATGAGGCATGGACAACACATGGACTTTAGGGCAAGGTTAAATTAGTGTTAGCACAAACCATCTATAAATTATATAAATAGAGTAGTAATTCAACAGAGACTCCTTGTCAAGTTCTCTTATGATCTCTACTTGATATCCTATTGAGAGATTTATTGTTTGTGTTATTATTGGTCATTGTGACTAGTAGTTGCCACAACAACTTCTCTACTCTCCTTTTGCAAGGTGAGTCTTCCAATACTTTACCAAATGTTACAACCTTAAGCTTGGCTTAGATTGCAACTTAGACAAAGATTTGAGTAAGAATAAAGGGTATGATCAATTGATAAAGCATAAATGTATCTACACTATATATATCTATAGATCATGAGGAAACCATATGTTCACAACAATACAATACATAAGAATAATAGGAGGAGTCAATAAGGAAACAATGTCTACTACATAAGGTACTGACTAATACAACCTATGGCATAGCTAATCATTGCATCATACCCTAGACTCTACAAAACACAATGAAACCATGCAATAACTATGAGGAGATGATTGTAATATTAAACATAGTATAGAGAAAGTCTAGTAGTACTCTTTATAATGACTATACTATGAGTGGAGATGAAGTGAGCTCTCTTTGAAACATAATATATTACCATCATTACCACATCAAACTCTGTGAACTCAGGGAGTTCTACAACAAAGTTAGCACTAATGATCTTCTATCTTGCATTTGATATAAATAGCAGGTGCAATTCTCTGAGAGTTGAGTAATGATTATGAGTGCTAATATATTGGCTAATATATCTAAATATTTAAAGCCATCAATAACCTCATGATACCAGTTCTAAAGTCTTCTAATGCTTAGTATGTCTAGTAATATTTGTATAATGATGAAAGAAGGTTTTTTTTCTTGATCCACTTTAAGGTCTTGAGATTGTAACAGGTAGATGTATATGAGGAGGCTATATTCCTCTTCTTTAAATGCTAGCCCTTCTATTGCACATACCACTAGATACTCCAGCTTGATCAAAATCATGTTCTCATTGTCATGTAAGATATTACTATGGTTTGGTCTTTGAGACAATATATTCAGTTTTCTCAGTAACTTACTTAGATAGTAATATAGCACAAAATTGAATCTTGCTAGGTATAACAATCATCATACTTGTCTGTGGTTGAGTTTTTTGGCCATCATGAAGTACTCTAGATTCCTATAATCTGTTCAGATCTCTGTAGGGTTTGGTATATCTTCTAGGAAGTATTACCACTTTTTGAGAGTCTAGATGATTGCTAGCATTTTCTTGTTGCAGATCTTGTAGTTGCACTCAAAAGGGGAAAGAAACTTGTTAAAGAATGCCACTAGATACCAATTACTATCTTTTTTGACTCTTGAGAGAGGACTGCCCTAATAGAATAATTGGAGCTATCTGCTTTGATATGAAAGAAAGTGACAGTATCTGGAAAAGTTAGAACAAGTCCAGAGATAAAGCAATCTTCAAAGCATTGAATACTGCTTACTGATTCATGGTTCATGTCTATGTGCTGTCGTTACTAGTAATATCAAAGAAAGACCACATGATAGACAAAAACCTATGGATGAACTACTAGTAGAAGTTGGTAAAGTCCAAAAAGGCCTGCAGTTTGATATGATTTTATGAGATGGGCTAATATCAAACTCTAGCTACATTGATAGGGTCCATCTTGACTTAATCTTCTAAAATTACCAGACCTAGATACTCAATCTACTGTCTATCAAACTCATACTTCTTAGGATACAAGAATAGTTTGTACTTAGTTAGGTTTTCCATAACCTTATAGATGGCTCTATGATGCTTTTCTAATGTCTAGATAAAGATCGGAATGTTGTTCAGATATACTATCATAATGCTTTTTACTATAAGATCTCAGAAGATATTGTTTATCATGGTTTGAAAGATGATAGGTCTGTTGGTTATACTAAAAAACATTACTAAAGATTCAAAAAGCTCATGGTTTATATAAAAGGTTGCCTTTCACTTATTACTAGACTTGATTCAGATATTGGTGAATCTCTAGTGGATATACAGCTAAGTAAAGTAATAGGCTCCTTGGAGTTTGGTAATTAGTTTGGAGATTAGAGAGAGTAATTAATTGTTTTTGATGGTTATTATATTAAGGGTCCTGCAGTTTTGTACCAATTAAAGAAGACTATCCTTTTTCTTGATAAAGAAGACCAGTATAGCTATAGAAGACTTCGAAAGTCTTTGTAAGAGAATTAGTCCTACTTGAAAAGTTGTAAGTATTTGTCACAAAATTTACTCAGTTTGTATCTCTATAACTAGTGGACTGATTTTCACAAACTAAGTTGCACTAGAAAGCCTCAAATAAGGGCTATCTGCACATATACAAGATGTACAAAAGTAACAACAAACAACTAAGATATCAGGCCATCAGTAACTACAAAAGCTTTGTTAGCTAATATCTCATGAACAGCTTGACAGATTCACATGATTGAACTTGCATTGAAAAGTACTCATCAAATGGTTTCTAATGATTCATCATATATCATATATAGATCAGTATTCATAGAGATACAAGCATATCGATATAGTGATATAATTAGTTATCTTTTAAAATTAGTCTAACATCTACTATGACAGATGACAGCCCTATCAGGTATGAGTTTTGATTATGTGATGAAAATAGCTTGCACACAGACCATTACTATCTTGTATAAATACTTTTATGTTTAAGAATTAAACCTTAGACTTGATAATATTAATTTTCATTTTATTATTATTGATATTTGCATTGTTCTTTATCATCATTGTCATCATTATTAAACTTCTGAATCACTTCTAAATTTTTAAGAGTATGCCCAAGATTCAGATATTACAAACAAGTAAGTAATTTATTTTATAATAGTGTTCAAGAACTCCAGATGATATTTCTTGACCAATAAATATCTACAGCTATAATTAACTAAATAACTATAGTACTACTATAGCAAACTAGACAACAGATGTTATGACTTAGGCCCAAGGATTAGAACCAAAAGACTACTCTTGTATTGAGTAACACAATAAAACTTGATAGAGTTTCTAAGTATGAATGTCTACTTTATATACCAACTACCAATGGTCTGTACTACACTCATTTAGCCCTACCCTAAATAACCATGTGTTCGCCTTGAGGTCGACATATGTTATCTATGCTATATGACATTATCTTCTCTAGAACCTTCTTCATTGTTTTATTGTATCATGTGAGCATGTGACTTGTGTGACTGTAATGTGTCACATTTGGTCTTCTTTGCATTTGGTCAACAATAACAAATAGAGGAAAATAGAGAATGAAAAAGAAAAAGAAAATAAACTAAGTCTATTGTTTTCAACTCTGACAACAAAGATCATAATAAGACCGAGGTAGTTACCAGTCTATCAGAAGCTAGTCTAGATAATAACTAGCCTAGAAGTGTAACTAAGCTTCTATTAAGTAGATCTAAACTTATAGTATTAATATTCTCTAATAGTCTTATTTATTTTGTATAAAGATTTTTACTAATGAACATATCTAGCTCAGATTACTCTATGGAGGACAGAAAATATATCTTGAATATCTTAGACTCGGCTTCAGAAACTAGTTCAATAGCATAGTCTTACTTATGGTAGTCTGGTAGAATATCAAACTCTTCTTTGACAAACATCCACTCAAACTGCTAAATATACAGGAGAATAGTAGGAGCATTGTCCTTAACCTGGTCTAGCAGAAGACTTTCAAGAGATACTAGAAGGGAATAACTGCTACTCAAATATCAAGAGCCAAAGATTCTAGGCATTACTAGATTATATAAAAGTAATCACTCAACTCTTCCTAGTGATCAGTAGGAGGCTACAGAATTAGAGATGTATATTTTTAGTTATTTATCAAGATAGAAAATAGACCAGACCTATATGTATTAAGAGCATGCTTCTGGCATTTCTCAGCTTTCCAAATGCCTTGGCAAATAGTGCAATATATGAAATATTACATCATAACTACTTCTTTCTTTTGCTAGTTCACCTTAGGATTGTGATTTTCCAGCTATACAAAACCAAGGATAAAATCTTACTTATTTAGGCTTGAGACTATGAGAGTAATGTGGGACTATATTCATCACCTTAGATATTTGACTATCTTCATTAGAAATGCTATCACAGTTGTAGACTGGTATATATTAGAATTGCAAATGATGGACTTTATTTTTGTCTCTTTCTATTTTCTATTTTCATTTTATTTTTATTTAGGGTTAGGGATTAGTATGATGTCATAGTCACAATTACACATTGGTCATAGGTCATATGATGCAGTTATAGTTATAGTCATACAATCACATGTTATAGGAGGATATAGAAGGTTCTAGGATAATGATGCTATACCACATGTTAATAGCATATAATACACATGGTCTTTAGAGTAGGCTAGATTTTGTGTAGCACAAACCATCAGTCTAGTATATATAAGTAGGATACATTGTACTTAAGAATTCTATCAAGTTCTCTTGTAATTAACCCAATCCAAGATTGTTCTCCTGACTTAACTCTACTTATAGCTTCAGAGTCCACTAATGTTTACATAGAAAACAATTTGGCAGTATTAATGTTATGACTCAAAGATCTTTAGAGTGGATCAATGAAAAGAATCTTGTATTAAGGTTAACACAAGAGAACTTAATAGAGAACTATGTATAGGATTGTTTACCTTATATCTCTAAAACTAATGGTCTGTGCTCTACTACATTAGCCTATCCTAAATGACCATATATATAACATGCTGTATAATGTTATCCTTTCAGAATCTTCTACCATCTTTCTTTGTATTATATTATTGTATGATAGTATAACTGTGATAGATGTGTGATACTGAGTCATGTTATGTGACAATTTGTGATAGTGACATATGATGTCATGCTAACCCCTAACCCTAGTTCCTAATAAATTGAAAAGAAAATAAAAATAAAAAAATAGGAAAATAAAGAAGAGTTACACTGTAACTTTTACAATTCTAACAATTGGTGGCTTTGAGAATAATAAGAAGATATAAGAAGATTTTGTGAGCATTAAGAGTATTGATAGTAGGTATAAAGGTAATTTATTTTTTTTATTTGGAGCATCTAGTAGGTGCTGCAGAGTTGGTATAGAATGAACAAATAGATGTATTTAATAGGCCACTTGTCAAAGATGAAAATGGTGGACTTAATTTATTTTCATGTTTCCTTCTAATTTTCATTTCCCTTTTGATTCATTTTCTATTTTTCTATTTTTAGAACTTAGAGTTAGGGTTAGAGTAACAAGATCACACTGTCATGCAGCAGGTCACATCAGATAACACGGTTACAAGTCATAAGACATAAGGAAGGAGATAGAATGTTCTGGAAGGATGATATCATACAATGTGTAAAACACATGTTGACCTTAAGGCATACACATGGTTGTTTAGTGTAGGCTAGAAATAGCTCACATAGACTACTAGATGTTAGTATATAAGGTAGACAGTCCTGTACAGAGTTCTCTATTGAGTTCTCTTGTGTAAACCCTATACAAGATTCTTTCTTTTGATCAACTCTAAGGTCTTAAGTCTGTAACACTACTGTTCTCATAGATATATTCTTCTACCTCAAGTATAGTAAACCTATTTACTAGTTGTCAAGATCATCAAAAGTGAACTTCATTTTTCGGTTTAATTTTGTTTTTATTTTTCTATTTTTAGAACAACTAGGGTTAGAGTTAGAAGTGATCAGTCACAATTTGATGGTGTGGTCATAACATTGGTCACAAGACTTGGGAGAATGAAGTAGAAGGTTCTAGAACAAATGATGTCATACAACATAGATACCATATGTTGACCTCATGTTCTACATATGGTCATTTAGGGTAGGGTGCATAGTAGTGAGCACAGACCATGGTTGGTAGTATATAAGATAGATTAGTTTGTAGAGGGATCTCTATCGAGTTCTCTTATGTTACTCAATATAAGAGTTGTTTTTCTGTCCTACTCTAAGAACTTTAGATCATAATACTAGTAGTTAGAATACCCAAATTGCTAGCTACTCTATGCAAAATTCTAGTTTTTATGTTGCTATCAATGCTATTATTACAACTTAAGCTCTTAGTGCTAGACAGAAAAAGAATCTTGTATAGGGTTTACATAAGAGAACTTAATAGAGAACTCTGTACAAGATTGTTTACCTTATATACTAACATCTAGTGGTCTGTGTGAGCTATTTATAGCCTACCCTAAATAACCATGTGTATCACACATTGTATGATGTCATTTCTTCCAGAGTGTTCTATATCCTTCCATGTGTCATATGACTCATAACTATGTCACCTGATGTGACCTGCTGTGTAACAGCATGATCTTGTCCCTCTAACTCTAGTTCTAAAAATAGAATAAAGGAAAATAAATCGAAAATAAAATAAAAATAAGAAAAGAAAATAAGAAAAGTTAAGTCCACTTCTTGCATTCTTGACAGCTATCAGAGTTGTGAATGATGGACTTGGTTTTATTTTATATTTTATATTTTGATTTCTTTTTGAATTTCTTTTATTCTGAGTTTAATAAGAGTATTTCTGTCATGAAAGACTGGATATCTAAATTGTTGTATCACTGCTACAAGGATGTATTGCAAGAAGGATGGCTATTATAGAAAATAGGCTTATATCAGACTTTGTTATGATGATATCACTACTATGGGGACATATCTTCAGAATGGGTAAACTTGACATATGACAATATTCTTAAATATGTGTAGATTCTTCATCAATTTCTTTTGTTGCTCAGTGGTTAACTGATAGATGTCTAATCTCACTGGGCACTTATGTATATAGTTCAGATTACTATAATAGTAATATTCTTTGATAGAAATAAGGCAAAATTTCTAGATGGAATGTATATCTGTGGGAATACCTAGAGAAAATACCAGTAGTAACTGGTATGAGGATAATAATGAGATAGGGATGGTGTTAGAGTTCAAGACAGTGTACTCTAACTATTTTACTTTTCTCATTTCTCATTTCTTATTTGTTACTTTCTTCTCTCTTATTTTTGGAGGACTCAGGGTTAGGGTTAATGTGACAACACTGCCACCACAGTCACATGACAAGGTCATAGTCACAGTCACATGTCACATGTCACAGGGAAAAGTGTAGAAGATTCTGGAAGGATGATGTCATACAGCACATATTGACCTTAAGGCAAACACATAGCTATTTAGAGTAGGCTAGAAGTAGTTAGCATAGACCATAAGGTTTTAGTATATAAAGAAAACAATCTTGTACAGAGTTTTCTATCAAGTTCCCTTGTGTTAATCCAATATAAGGTTTATTCATCTATCCTATACTAAGAACTCAAGTTTATAACAGATAGCTATTTAGAAGTAAAGAGAACCAAAAAACTTCACAGAGATCAGGGGTTGAAGAAAACAGTAGAAATTACATATTGGATTGACTGGAATGTTTCATTCACTTAGTAGACCTGATTTATTTGCTATGCAATATTAAACTAGGCTGGAGAGTCTATGTTCTCTAGTTTTTCCACTAATCAAGTAGCAATCTGGTTCTAAATTGCTGTTTGAAGGCTGTAGTAGAATTTAATGACTATAATACAAGGATCAGTATAGCTGGTATCTGCAATCAAAGTCTGAAACTTATATATGTATTCCTTTACTACCTAGCTTTTTTAGTAA
>Ga0157363_1003866_pt1 | contig 13680 bp, 10 predicted proteins | sample AttsexASBM1_FD_111477 | JGI IMG/M metagenome (GOLD analysis project Ga0157363, IMG submission 111477) | Fungus gardens microbial communities from leaf cutter ant in Ribeirão Preto, State of São Paulo, Brazil - Atta sexdens ASBM1 | ecosystem: Host-associated > Fungi > Mycelium > Unclassified ...
GTAAAAAACTATAACTGAATTCCACATGCTAAGAAAAGGAAATGAGTTGAGGATAATAGTCTTAAAGTTATTATTACTAATCCTTACTCCAATTGTATTGGCTCAGTTCCACTTTGAATGGAGGTCAGTAATATGCTGGAGAAAGTTGGATCCTTCAATGTATATGATATTTAAGGAGTTCCATTTTGCTTGGTAAATGGCTAGCTAGTATTGGGCTTTATATTGAGATATGAGAGAATTCTATATGTTAGCTATAGTACTGTTTATTACAATGCTTAGTCCCACAAAATTTTTTGTATTGTAAATAATAAGTATTATTATCCATATATCTCATGATAGGTTTAGGTTATTTTATATAGTTGTATCATTGTCTGGAAAGAGTATTTTGGCAAAAAGTGTTAAATCATCTACTAGTAACATTTAATTTGGGATTTTTGATAATTTTATCTAAGTAGCCTTATGTTCTCTTTAGTCAGGTAGCTATAAATATCATGTTACTCTATGCTAGTCAGTTAGTTGTCAGAGTTTAAGACAAGAGACTCTAACCTTTTATTTTATTTTCTCATTTTTATTTCTTTTCCTTACTTTCTATTCTAAGGACTTAGGGTTAGGGTTAGTGTGATGTCATAGTCACAGTCACATGATCACATGTCACATTGGAAGATTGTAGAAGGTTCTGGAAGAATGATGTCATACAGTATGTTAAACATATGTTGACCTTAAGGCAAATACATTGTTATAAGATGAGTGTGTAGACAGACTTTTAGGGTTAGGGTTAGAGGACAGAAATAGATAGTAGTAATTATTATTAGTCTACAATGGGAAAAGGGCACATGACCTAGAAGTCATATGAGATGATGTCATAGGCCTAGAATAGTCTAGAGCGGTCTATAGGTCTACAAGGGTCTACAAGGCTAGAAGAGCCTAGATGATGACATCAGGGAGCATGTACACCATGTTGCTACCACATGGTCAACACATGGATGTTAGGGCAGGATGCACAGTCTTGTACAGTCACTGAGGAGTAGACATGAGGTAGACATATAATGGTCTTTAGGGTAGGAGGCGCAGTAGACACATTGTTGTAGCATGGACCACTTGTAAATTATATAGATAGGGTAGCAATACAGCAAGGGCTCCTTGTCGAGTTCTTTTGTAATCTCCACTACTAGATAGCCAGATAAGAGCTTTGCTGAAGTAAGCATACTATAGTGTCGTTATGACTCATGGTTGCTATAACATACATGGCTATTTAGGGTAGGCTAGAAGTAGAGTAGCATGGACCATGGGTTTTAGTATATAAGATAGACAATCCTGTACAGAGTTCTCTATTGAGTTCTCTTGTGTTTTACTCTAATACAAGGTTTCTTTCTATTGACACACTCTAAGGTCTTTGAATTGTAACATTAGTGCTGTCAAATTTGTCAATATCAACAAAGATGAATAGAGCTAAGATATTTGTTAGAGTAACTGGGTGGAAGAGCAAAGCACTTCAAATCTCTAGGAAATCCTAAGTCTATTGTCCAAAAAATTACTAAGTTATATACTTGTCTCTAGAAAATTCTAAGAAAATAGAATGGAAATTCCTGAAGATGATGACTACTCTATATAATAACAGGTCTATTTTAATATGTCAGAATTCTGATTACATAAGCATAAAATGATAATACTTAAGAAATCAAAATAAAAGAGAGCTAGAATACTTAGCAAGTATTTTTGGAGCATTAATAAGTATATAAGTGGATGTGCAGATAATACTAGAAAACTTTGGAAGACCACAGAGTGTTGTGGGAGTATGTAAAAGGAAGTTAAATAATATATCTGGATAGTTAAGAATATTGGTGTGTAGCTTGAAGAGGTCTAGAGTACAGGAAATTAGATGAGTAAATAAGTGTAAATATAAGAAGGGATTACAGAACACTGATCAGCCAAAAAACATGGAAGAGCTGGTCTCCTTATAGTATTGCTGTTACAAACTTAAGATCTTAGAGTAGATCAAAAGAACTTTATATAAGGTTTATACAAGAGAACTTGATATAGTTCTAAGTACAAAGTATCTACCTTATATATACTAGACTACTGGTCTGTGCTATACTAACCTACCCTAAAGGCCATGTATATTACATACCATTAACATATATGATGACATTATTGTTCTAGAATCTTTTATATTCTTCTGTGACATGTAATTGTATGACTGTGACTTGTAACAGTCATGTGTAACATCATACTAACCCCTAACTCTAAGTCCAAAATAAAATAAATGGAAATAAAAATAAAAATAAAATAAAATGAAAAATTAAAAAAAGTTAAGTCCACTATCTTCAACTCTGACAATTGCTTATATTGACAATTGTAGGTATAGTAGTGTTTTGTTTTATATAAAAGTTGTATTTGTATTTGTATTTTAGTATCAAGTTTATTTGTTGTTTAGTTGAGATTTTTGGCAGGGCTTATAAAACTAGGTAAAGTTTGTAAGAACATGTTATGTAATTAGTTTAAAAGTGAGAGTGAATGTGATTGGTCACATATAAAATAAATTAGAAAGAACAATAATAATAGAGACAATGGTCAAAAATTATTTGAAATAGAATAAGAATAAGACAGTAGTCTAAGTAAGACAGTTGTCTAGACTTCATCATACTAACAGTGATGGGTAGGAGGTGTTCATAACTTTAGAAGTATTGTTTGAGCCAATGGTGATGTTCCTTGGACCAATGAACTTATTTACAGTATTTAAATGATGATAAATGAGATTCTACAGGATTTAATCAACACTAGAGAAGTGGTAAGTTTTATAATAGTAGAAACAGGGGAAGAAGAAGGGCATAATAAAGTAGTAGAAGATATAGTAAAGAGATGAGCAGAGAATGATTTGTATATGAAACCAAAGAAGTGTAAATGGAAAGTGAAGAAAGTAGGATACTTAGGAGTAGTGATAGAACTAGAAGGGATTAAAATGGAAGAAGAAAAAGTAAAGGTAGTATTAGACTGGCTGATTTCTAAAGAGATCAAGAATATTCAAAAGTTTTTAGAACTTACCAACTACTTTGGTGAAGAACTTTGCATTTATAGCTAGGCCATTATATAACCTAGTGAAAAAGGAGCAAAAGCAGAAATGAACAGATAGATAAAAAGAGATGTTTAGAGAGTTGAAGGACAGATTTACAAAAGAACTGGTATCAGCTACACCAGATTTAGATAAAAAAAGAGGATGAAAGTCAACATGTTGGATTATATAATAGAAGGGTTCTGTTGATGAAGTATGAAGATAGACAATAGAGATCAGTGGCATACTTGTTAAAGTTTCTAAATAAGATTGAAAGAAACTATAAGATCCATGACAAGAGAATGTTAGTGGTGATTAGAGGATTGGAGAACTAAAGGCATTTGTTAAAGAGTACCAAGTTTAAATTTGAGGTTTGGAAAGATCACAAGAATCTAGAATATTTTATGAAAGCATAGAAATTGAATTAGAGACAGGTCTGATAGATATTATATTTGTTAGGATTTGATTTTGTCTTAAAGAATATACCAGAGACAAGAATGGGAAAGACACATGTTGCTTCTCTCTCTCATACCACCATCTAATATAGTAGTGTCTAATAGAGAATTAGCAAATATATCTTTTCCTTTTGTCTTTAGTATACCATCCAATTCTCAAACTCACAACAGTTTGAACATGGATATGGAGATTGACACTCCAAGAGGTTGGTCCAATGTTTTAAGCACTAACAACTCTAGGAAGTCATCAGTGCACTCTAGTGTTTTGTCTATACCTTATGATGAAAGAATGAAAGCACTTAACAATAGTCCTTTCTGGGCTGATCAAGTTAAAAACAATAAGTCTCAGAAATCTACACTGTTTTATGCAACTCTAGAGATAGGAAACAACAGCAAAGCTAACAGGGCTGCTGAAATAGCAAACATGCCAGAGCTATAAGAAACAAGTGTTAACAATGTGGACACAAATACATGTCAATCTCAAAAACCCGAAACTAACCAACCTGTAGATTCAGAGTTATGAGATAGTTTTACCTATCCTGTTTCTGTTTATAGTCTGAATGAGCATTTGGACATTGATGCAAACAATATTGTGATCTCTCTCCACAGGATCACTTCTTTTGTTAAAAATAGATTTTTTGATGGCAAAATAGAAAAGAACATCCCTTACATTATAGGTTTCAGTTATACTTCCTGAGATCTCATCTCATTCATCTATAAATCAGAATGTGACACTTTAAACATTAATGAGAACAAGAATACTTTTTGTTAATGTGTCTTGGCACAATTCAAGCCAAAAAATACACTAAAAGATTTAGATAGGAAGAATGAGATGAGTAAGAAGGGTAAGACTGCTAAAATCTCTAGAATTCTGCCCTCTATCCCCCCAAGACCAAGTAAAAATGTTTTAGTGAAATTCAAGTTTTATAAGGATAAAGGTAAATACACCAACAAATAGAGGAATATCAAAAACAGATGTTCATATGTCCAAGTGTTCTCAGTTAATATCAAGGATATAGTCAAAATCAAGGAAAGTTTCTCTAGCTTCTCTACAAAGAAGATTGAAGAGGTTCAGAAGATCATAAATGAACCAAAGAAAGAAAAACTGAGATTCAGCATGATAACAAAAGGGCCATCAAGAAGACAAGTATTAGTACTTATGAGTTTGAGTAATTTAGATAAATTCATAATACATTCCAATAAGCATATTGCTAACATTAACAGTGTCTTAAAAGGTATTAAATCAGATGTTATTCATTCTGACAGTAGAGAACTCACCATCACCACCAACAAAGTTGCATTCTCATTAGATTTGAACACTATCAAGAAGTATATCAAAAACATTAAGGCTATTGATTTGAATGATATCATGATACCAAGACTTTCTCAATCAAAATTGTACCTTAAGATCTTGGATATCCCCTATCTTATCAAGAACTCAAATGCTCCATCATATCTTATATCATAGATTCTACAATTGACTTATATTTTCAATGATATAACACTCACTTCAAAACTCCATGTAATTAAAACCTTCCCCAAATTGGACATGGCCATTATTTGGATTGTGTCAAGATCACAAGAAGTAGACTTAGTTTTTTCTCATCTTCTTATTTTATTTTATTTTATTTTCAATTTATTTTCCTTTATTCTATTTTTAGAACTTAGGGTTAGAGATAGTGACAAGATTACACTATCACACAGCAGGTCACATCAGATGACACAGTCACAAAGTTATATGACACAGGGAAGGACATAGAACATTCTGGAAAAGATGATGTCATATAATGTGTAAAACACATGCTAACCTTAAGGCGTACACATGGTCATTTAGGGTAGGCTAGAAATAGCTTGCACAGACCATTAGGTATTTGTATATAAGGTAAACAGTCTTGTATGGAGTTCTCTATCAAGTTCTCTTGTGTAAACCCTATACAAGGTTCTTTCTTTTGACCAACTCTAAGGTCTTAAGTTTGTAACAGATTGACATATAGAATGTGCAAAGTGGCTCTAAGGCTAAGTCACTAGTCAACAGATGTTTCAACATTGGAAGACATATTACTACTATTCATAGTACTAACATAAACCTAGATGTCCTACAATGTAAGAATTTCTGAAAATAGGATCATATAACTATTTCTTGCTGCTCTTATAAATTAATATATCAAATGCAATAATTCTTATAAGTCAGAACATTATCAACACTTTGCATTATACTAAAAAGCCAATTTTAAGATGAACCCACCAAGATTGAAAACCAAACAAGGCAAACTGTATCCACATAACTTCAAATATATTAACTATAAGGGTAATCATCAACCTAACAGTAACACATGCCTTTTTTGGAGATATAGATTTAACAAGGAATGGCATATAAAGAAATATCAAGAGCTTTATGAAAATAGAGGCAAATCAATTTACTTAGCTATAGGTGAGACGAGCTCATGATTATTAAAAACCTTCAATTATTCTTACAGAATGTTTATAAGAACAGGATACTCATAGAGATAGTTTTAGACAACAAAAAAGAGTTTAATATTCTTTTTATTCAGAAACTACTATAGTCTTTCATCTGAACCATTGTCATATGTCAAGTCCACCCATTTGGAAAATACATCCCCACAGTAATACTGCCTCTTAACATCTATAACATAAGCACATATTCTATGATAGCTATTCTTTCTGCAATACATCTCCATGACAGTGATGTAAAAATCTACCAGATATCTAGTCTTCTATGATAGGGATACTTCTATCTAACTTAGTTTTCCATAACAGAGCCCTCCTACCTCACTTCTGTTAGTATCTCATTACTAAAACCTCTGCTTGGAGCGATAGAGACTATACCACTGAAACTCCAAGCATCTCTTATATTACCTACTTGTATATAAGACTAGTAGTTATACTATAATTTGCTAGTCTGATAATTGATGAAGATAATTCCTATTGAACTCAATCTTCAGTGATCAATAGCAACATACCAATTAGCACTCACTTCTATCTTAGACTTCATCCATTCATCTAAAGTTGCAATCATGTCACAGACAGATAGCATAGCACATAAGCTGAAGCCAAGGTCATTCCACAAGTTCATATCACCAAGTATAGAGTTTACACACTCTACATATCTCCAAGTCAACCACACAGACTTTCATCTCCCAGTATAAACCATGTCTGACAACCATTCTAAGTTCAAACAACAAGAAAGGTATCAAAGTTATTGGTGCACCTACTTATATATCAATGTTCAAATCACTCATTTGCATTTCTTCTTTTGAAGAGACAGTAATTGCTTTTCTTTCTTTAATAATGGTTGCATATTTTTTATGATCAATGTTTATTCAGATGAACAACAATCAGCTTTAAAGTATCTTAAGAATACTAAGGTCAATATCTATAATATTCTTGTCATGACTGGAGATTTTAATATTAGAGATAGTAATTAGGATTCTTCCTACTCATATTATTCAGTTCATAGTGGTATTCTCACAGATATTGCTGATTCTTTTGAGCTAGGATTATTTATTCCAGTCCAACAGGTTCCAACATAATATGTGAATAATCCCAATGATTCCAACTCTGTCATTGGTTGGACTCAAATGAGGTTGATAGACATATCATTTTACCTGAATACCAGTATCTCTCTGATTATGCTCCATTAATTGTCAATATATCTATCAGTAATGAATTTATTTAAGAAAAGTGAAGAACCATCATTAAAAACTTCCAAGAGGAAGAAATGTTTGTGAATGAGCTTACTAATGCTTTAGGGAATGCTAAGATAACAAACATATCAAGTATTGAATCACTCAAAAATACAGTTCAAGAGTACTTAAGAATTATGAACTCTATATGGTATAAATTCTCCAAGAATGTTAATATTACTAAGTGTTCTAACATATGGTGGAATAACAAGTGTTATGTCAAACTAAACACTTATTACTCTTCAAAGTCACTACAGGATTGTAAAACATTCAAGAGAGTTGTTAAGAACACCAAATGTACTTTCTTTGATGATAAGATTTAAGATGTTGCATCAAAAAACAAGAGACCCTGAGACCTCATTGTTACAAACTCAAGACCTTAGAGTTAATCAAGAGAAAGAACCTTATATTAGGGTTAACACAAGAGAACTTGATGGAGAACTCTGTACAAGATAGTCTATCTTATATACTAAATCCATATGGTCTGTGCTAGCTACTTCTAACCTACCCTAAATAGCCATGTGTTAGCCTTGAGGTCAATATGTGTTGTACATGTTGTATAACATCATCTTTCCAGAACTTTCTATGTCTTTCTATCAATCCTGTGACTTGTGACCATGTCATCTGATGTGACTGATGTGTGACAGTGTGATCATCATCACTCTAACCCTAACCCCAGTTCTAAAATTAGAAAATGGAAAAGAAAATCAAAAAGAAAATAAAAATGAGAAAGAGAATAAGAAAAAGTTAAGTCTACCACTTTCAGCTTTGACACTCATGGGCTGAGTCAAGAAGTATAAACTCCCAGCTATTGAAGTCTTTTGATATATAGAACATTCTTATATTAAGCTCAATAATCTATGGCAAGCTCTTTATCAAACTTTCAACTCAGTACAAAATTGGTAAGTGAATATATGGTTATTAGATGAAATTTCTTTGAAATCTATAAAGGAATGGCCCAAATTTTCTAAAGAGAAATTTAAAAATGCAATTCACAAATACAACAGTTTTTCTACTCTAGGCCCTAATTAGATCTCTTGGAGATATCTCAAAGTCATTGTAAATGGTGATAAATGTCTATCCAATGTTATCAACATTGCTAACATTGGCCATCACATTTTAAAATGTCTACCTCAATCATCATTCCAAAACCAAATAAAGCATTGTATGACTCTCCAAAAATGTTCAGGCCAATCATTCTCCTCAATATGCTAGGCAAAATCATTGAGAAAGTCATTAATGAAAGAATTTAATTCCAATTCATCACTTCAAACTTCATTTATCCAAATAAGTTGGGTAGACTCAAGCAGTGATCAATGACTGATGCAGAGATTGTTCTTACTCATCTCATTTGCTTAGGTCAAAGACCTTCAAACCAGTACTCTAGTCTTTGATATAGCTCAATTCTTTCCTTTGCTAAATCATCAAATTCTTCCTTTGATTCTGGACAAAGCCAGTTTTGATTCTAGAATTTCATCATTCTTTTCTAACTATTTAATAAATAGGAAAACACAATATATGTGGAATGACTTCATTTCCTCTTTCTTCAGGGCAGACATAGATATAAAATAAGGGTCTGCTCTCTCCCCTATTTTATCTGCTTTATATATTGCTTTCATCTTTTATATTTTCGAAAAAAGATTTAAAAATCTTTTTAAAAATTCAGCTGTTTCTTTTCTATCTTTTGTGGATGATGGTCTTTTTATTTCACAGGAAAAAACTTTTGAAAAATCAAACACTATGCTTTTTTGTAGCTACAACACCATTATCTCTCTTGTTGGACTCACAGCTGAGTATAGGAAGTCAGAAATCTTCCACTTTCCTAGATTGACTAAAAACTTCTACTCTCCTCTTTTAGATCTCACTTCCCTTGGAGAACCTATCTTATGACTAAAGAACACTTGGAAGTATCTCAGTTTTATTTTCAACAGAAAACTTTCTTTCCATCAATATATCTGCAATTACTCCTAGAAAGCACTTTTTATGATTAAAGAAATATAAATACTAGGCAATTCTATAAGAAAACTATTACCTTTTCATAAGCAACTCTTATATAGAACTTGCATTCTCCCTATCGCTCTTTATGGATTCTCTTTGTAGTATTTCAAAAGTGCCTCTCTATTCTATCCATTCAAGGAACTTGGAAAAATACAACAAAAAGCTACCTTGTAGATCACAGGTGCTTTTTGTATCTTTCCCTTCAGAGAAATTGAGGCCATTACTGGTCTCATTCCCATTTGACTACATCTTGATAAACTCAGTGGTTGTCATCAATTGAGAATAGTGTCTCTACTAGCTAATCACACCATTAAATCATTACTTGAATGCCATCCCACATCAGACTCAATATCTCATTGTCTTTTGTTAGATAATGTCACCTTCAAACAAAGACTAAAAATCAAGAGTTTCATTTTAAATACTAACAATTATCTCATTAGTATTTTTTCTTCCTTTAATTCTTTATATAAGGAATTGTCTCCTGGTTTTTATTTAATAGATACTTTTCAGAACTGTTTTTCTTTTAACTCTGTAGATTGGAAAATTAATGAAGCCAAGTACGTTCATCTCCAAAAACTCAATAAAGTATTTGAAGATTCTTTTCAAGACTCCAATACTATTGTTATTATTTGTTAAAACCATCCATCATGTTGTTAATATCACAATGACAGAGACTGAATTATTTACCATTAGGTGTGGAATCAATCAAGCTATTCATATCATAAATGTTTTGTGCATCATAGTCTTTACTGATGCTATTCATTTGGCCAAGAAGATATTTGACTCTTTTCTCCATTCTTATCAAGTACAATCCATTACTATAGTATAAGATTTTAGAGATTTCTTTAAAAGAAATTCTGATAACTCAATTAACTTTTGGGAGTGCCCTAGCAAAACCAAATGGAAATATCATGTGATTGTTGACAAGAAAACCAAGCAGTTCAATCTCAAATCTCTTTTTCCATATAAATCATTATGGGACTACAGTATGAAAGAAGAAAGCAATGATATCATTTGCAAGTGGCAAATAACTTTCCAAGTATCTAACTTCAAGGAGAATCACTTCCTCAATTTACTCAATGATGATTATTTATCTATCAAACCCACTTATATGAAAAGTGGTCTTTGGCTGAATATAATAGACTATTCTAACTCTTTGTATATGAGAGTGACAAGGACCATCATTAATCATGCACTGATAGGAAAATATTGGCTAAGGTTTTTTCCCAAAGAGAACTTCAATTGTTCATATAGATACTATCCAATTGAATCCAGATACCATATTCTTTATGAGTGCAGAAGGTTCAACAACTATTGAAATCTGAATAGGAATTCATTAAGTTACTTCATTGCTTTTCTGAAGTTTAATTCTGGAGCATTCTCTTTTCATGAAGGAACCACTCAATAATAGTTTTTTTTTCTGTTATTAGTATATTGTAGTACATCCTTGTCCTTATTCTTTTCCTTTTATTTGTGTTTTTCTTTTTTCACTTTCCTCTCTATATTAGTAGTTACTTTATAGTTATCACAGTCTGCTATTATGCCTTGTGTAATAAACTGCTAAATATAAAAATAAAAATAAAAAAGAATGGAAAAGACAGATGGATTGAGTAAGAGATCAGATTGGAAAGTAGAAGTAGAAAACAATAATGAAAATCAAAAATTAATAAAGAAAGAGAAGAATGGATTTGGAATTTGGTAAAAGTAGTAGTTAAGAGTGGAGATTATCTGGTTGCATTGTATACTATCAGAAATATATTAGAAATCTTCTGAGTAGACTTAGTAGTTTTCCATTTTTCTGGTTTTTTAGAAGATGATGGAGTTGGTAATAGGAAATTGTTGGTGGTTAGGAGTAACAAAAGATGTGGAAAGATATGTGGATGAATATAACTTGTGTCAGAGGATAAAAAACCATATAAAAGTACTAGTAAGAAAACTGATAGCAAATAAGATGCTAGAAAAGCTATGAATACATCTAATAGTTGACTTTATCACAAAGTTGCCATTAATAAAAGAAAAGTGTGCAATTTTGGTGGTATGTGATCAGTTGTTCAAGATAGCATATTTTATAGCAATGATGAAGGGGATATTAGCAGAAGAGTTGGCAAGGCTGTTTAGAAATAATGTGTAGAAGTTATAAGATTGTTAGAAAGTATTATTATAACTTAGGCCTTAGTATTAAGGTAAAAGATGTACTTGTGTATTGAGTGACACAAAAGAACTCAGTAGAGTTCCTACTACAGAATAGTCTACTTTATATCTTTAAAAGTCGGTCTATGTATTTCTAATCTACTTTAAAGCTATGACTAAGTTTTTCTAATAGTCTCTATAATATTCTACTAGGTTATATGACTGTGTGACTGTGACTGTCACATATAACAAAATATCACACTTTCTTAGCTAAGTCAAAAAAAATAAGGAAACTAAACTATAAAAGAAAAAAGAGATTATAAAAGACCAGAAAAATAAAAAATCACTAAGTTTACTCAGAAGATTTCTGATAGATTTCTAATAGTATACATGGCTTTTAGTGTAGATAAGTGGTAGTCTTATACAAATTATTAGCAAGTATATATAAGATAGACATCTAAGAACTTTATCAAGTTTTCTTGTGTAAACTCTATATAAGATTCTTCTCTTAATTCATATTAGATATAGTTCACACCTTGTTATCCAAGATCCAATGAAGTCTCTCAGAAGTTCAAATAAGTCATTATGTATTACTTGAGAACATAGAATATGGAGATCAGAATAATCTTTAGCTTTAGCTTATATACTACACCTTTACAAGTCACATTAGTCATATATTTCAGAAGAGTACTTGGACAACTTAGAGAATTGAGGCCACTAAAAGGTAGTAAGGTGTGTTGTTGCTAACACTGGAAATTAGTGTGAGTTTTGGTTGAATTTTAGAATAAGGCTATTACAGTATAAATTACCAATTTATATACTAAGTATACTATCTAGAGTAGTTATCTAGAATGAAGACTATGAGTTACTCTGGTTACTACTGATTCTCAGATATCAGAGAATAGAGGTCTATGAAGTTGATAAGGATCTATCAAGAACATTTGAGGTGGAATAGAAGTGATTAATCTGCACTAGAAGAGATTAGTGAGTGCAGATAAAAAGAGAGGTGTTATCTATGGATTTGGACAGATGTGATTGGAATGAAATATGACAACTTAACACTATGTTAGATATGGTTCAAACCTCATCATCTGAGATTCAGAAGAGGCATCTCAGAAATCCAGAACTAAGTAATTGGTGTTATCTGAGAATGCAGAAAATGAAGTGGAACAACCTTCAGCTTTAGCTTATGTGTTGTGCCTCTACAAGTTGCACTGGTTGCATATTTTGGATCAGGAACTAAGGACTTAGAGTGTGGAAATCCACTGGAAAATAGTGAGGTGTGTCATTGCTATGACTGGAAAAGGGGTGCTAGTTTTAGTTGATTTTCAGGATGACTACTACAGTGTAAGCTACCAGATTATATACTAGTTAGTATACCTAGGGTAGCTATCTGGAATATAACTGCTAAGCAATTTACCCTGATTACCTGTGATTCTTGGATGTCAAGAAAGGGATATTCATAGAGTTATTTTGGCACTAGTGAGGACATCTAAGGTAGAATGGATGATTTTAATCTATACCAGAAGAAGTTTGGGAACATAGATGAGGATAAGTAACAGATGAGGCCAGAATACAGAATATGACACACTAAGTCTTGAGTTGTAATAGTAAAGAAGCAAATAGAACTTATATTATCTAAAGCTTCTTCTTGTACTATAAAAATTATATCCAGTGTTTTACATAGTCAAACTTACTATCATGTTCAAAGACCCAATACCTGGAAAATATTTCAATCCTTCTTTAGATTTTATTATTTAATAGAGAAAAAAAGTAGGAAATTGAGAAGATTTTGTTACAGCTACTAATATTGTAAGAAGTACCAATATTTAATTAAGTAGAATGTTAGAAATTACCAAAGTAGGCTTGGTTATTTTATTCTGTTTTTTATTTTTGTTTTATTATAGTTTAGTTTTCTTCTTTTTTCTTATATAAACTTAGCCCAAAAGTATGATATAATATCACATATGACTGTTACAAATGTCACAAAATATGATAGAAGTATAATATATTATTACACAAGTATCATATCTATTACAGTCACAGTCACACAGTCATATGACTTAATAGAATATTATGAAATCTTCTAAAAAGACTTACTTATTACTTTAGAGTAGATTAATGTATATACACTTATCTATTTTTCTTAGTTTTATATTTCTTTTCTTTTGAATTTCTTTTTCTTTTTCTTTTTAGTGACAATGAAGAGGCACATGACATCGCAGTCACATGACATGTCACATGATGTGACGTCATAAGCCTAGAACATAGTAGAAAGATCTAGAAGATGACGTCAGGGCACATGTATACAACATGGTGGCCTTGAGTAGGAAATGAGGCGGAC